>RCNI01000429.1_pt1 | contig 26653 bp, 20 predicted proteins | sample 2041151 | NCBI WGS metagenome assembly RCNI01 (sample SAMN09708214, study PRJNA481090) | feces metagenome | isolation source: feces | place: Antarctica: Albino Rookery | reverse complement strand
TTCATCAGGTGCACGTTAGTAGTAAAAATGTCAGAATCAAAGATATACTGGTGAATCCTACCGGAACGGTTTTGAGTAGAAAGATGAATAAAAATGGTATTTTTTTTGAGAAAGATAAAAGGTTTATATGTGTATATAATATATAAAAGGCACTTCATATTTGAACGAAAAAGCTTTTAATCATGTGATATTAAGTGCTTGTTTTCATTTTAGGTATAGCCTGTTCATTAGTTTTGTCATATAAAAGATAATGAAATTAAAATAAAATGGCAGTTAAATACCAATGTTACTTCATTTCATGGATATTAGAAATAGGAATAATTAATCTGTACATAAAAATAAAATGTTATATTTGTGAAAATGTTAAATATAAGACAGTTATGAGTGTAATATTAAAAGTAGATGAAAAAGTAAAATTGGTTATTGAGATGCTTTCAGAAGACTATTCTGAAGATGATTTTTATGAGAAATTTGTAGATATGTATCCGAAAGACTATGAGAAATGTATGAAAAGGTTTTTAGCAGAGGAAAGAAAGACAAAACCAGGGAAAGCGCACCCAATGCAACATCCGAAAAAACATATAATAAATGCGCTAAAATCTTATTTAAGCAGGAATAAGAATTGATAACTATATATCATTAATCCTTTAGTGCAAGGTGCAAGCCTCCTTATATATTAAGGGGCTTGCACCTTGCACTAAAAGTGTAGCAGAGTAGGATGAAAAATATTTATTATCAATCATTTGGCTTTTAGTTCTAAAAAGATTATCTTTGAACCGTGAATAAGTGATGGCAAAGGTCGTCAGTTGGTATTCAATAAGAATTCAAATTCTTGCTACAAAACTGCTACATAAAAATAATATAGTGGTGTAAATAGCTTGATATTCAATATTTACGGTGAAAGGTTCAAAAACCTGTCTCTCCGCCAAGAAAGTGTAAGTTTCAGAATTTGAAATTTACACTTTTTTTTGCCTGAAAATGTAAAGTCGGTTGTTTTTCTATTATTGAAGAAACAAAACTTCGTTTGGGTTCACAATCTCATTGTTAAATGGGATACTATTCTATATTGGAAAAGATACATTAAAGGTTGCCAATGCTATGCGTCCGCATATGCAAAGGCAACCTTTAGTTGTTTAGGGGCATTACATTACTTGGAAAATGTTTCCTCAATTTGTTTGGCTACACGTTTTATGGCACCTCTGATGTCTGCAGAAACGCTGAGTGCTAAAGATGTTTATTTAGGTTCTACATGCAAATAATATATTTCTTGCACCAACTCGTCTGTGCCATCCGATAGCCGATGCAACATCAACATACGGCTGGTTTTGTTTTCCCAATACCGTTCGGCTTCCACACCTTTTTCGGGCAGGCATTTGAAAAGGTTTTCTTTCCCTTTGGCATCTTGCCCAGCACCAACATTGTTTTCCATCAGTGTCTTGATGGCTTTTTCTGTTGTTGGCAGAAAGTCTGCATCTGATAGTAACTTATGATTTACCGGGATAATTTGAGAATAAGGAGCGTTGTTCTTTGCAACAATGTCATATACCTTATATTCGTAGTCTCTGTTTAATCGGCAATAGGCCGTTATATTCTCAGGCTTTTGTAGAACGATTGTGCCCCATTCAAGTCCTAAGAAGTCGCGGTTATAAAGCGTTGTATGAAGCGAAGTTTCATATTCCACTTTTCCATGGCGGTAGCCTTTTAGATGGTTCTTTACCGTGCCGCTCTTGAAGAAGTGTGAACTCCATTGTGTTGAAATATGCTCTTCGGTTCCTTCTGAAGTAACCCTATTTTCATACACTTTGAACGTGTGAGGGAAATCATCTGCACTCCACACAATAGAATCGTAATAGTGTGTGAACTCAAGAGTATTTTGGCCGTTTATGTCTGTGATTCGGAACGTTATCAAATCAAGGGGTGCTGGCAACGGACTTTCAATATGCATAAAGGGAGTATATCCGGCCATAATCATTTTGAATTTCGCTTCTTCGGGCAAAACCTCAGGTTCGGGCTCTGGTTGCTCTGCATCTTTAAAGGTTCTTGTTAAACAGATCTTTGAACGTGCCGTTCTCTTTCCATCTTTTGCTGAAATATGGATTTCTTCGTATGCATCCGGAGCGTCTGAGACAGATGGAGGAAAGTGAATTTTCACTTGATTGCCTTCCATCTTGAGGGTGGCCCATCCACAGTCGTATGTGTAAGAATTACCCGCAAAGGGATTGAGCACTTCAAAATTATCGCAAGTCATTACCATATTGCCTTCTTTGCTGTTGGCTGTAAAGTGATCTTCTGGAATCCATCCGAGAGAGGAAGCAGTCCATTTTACATTTTCGGGCGTAAGGATTTCAAACGACCACGACATAGGTCCACCAGGTAAAATCTTATCCTTGTCGCAAGCTGTTAAGAGTAGGCAGACAATAACCATAAAAGGCATAAACAATCTTTTCATATTCGTATTACAACTCTATTGGCTCCCTTTGAGTGGCAATGGATGATGGGAAACGTGAGCCAACTATGCTGCATCTATGTAACAAGATGAACATAACGTTTCTTTGTTTTCATATTCTTTGGAAGAGTTTTACTTGTCCAAATGTAAAAATAGTAATTTAATTGATTCCTTTGCTTTAACTTGAACGAAATTACAACTTTTATTCGCTGCTTTTGGGAGCTCTTTCACCGCTTGTCGCAAACCTTGTCTTTATTTTTGTCCATTGCACTTCAAACCATTTGTTTATCAGTTGGTGGTTGATGCCCGGTATCAATTTGTTCTCATTAATCGGACTTTGCTCAATTTGTAAAGTGTTATCCTTTGTTTCAAATCTTTGTCTGTTTCTTCCGCACTGGCAACGCTGATTTCAGAATGTAATTAGGGGCTGATTGTACGACCAAACCGTTGATTTCTTTTTGTAAACTCTCTAAAAATAATGAAGCATGTGCTCCATCCATTTGTGTATGGTGGAATTGGAAAGAAACAATTAGTGTCGTTTTTAGCAGGTGGCGTTTGTATTTGGCCCAAATAAGGAAAGGGTTGTTAAAAATACCGCTGTACATGCCGACTGCGCCATCTATTTCGTATTGTGCTAATGCGGAAGTTCCGATAACCATGCTTTCTGACAAATCATGATTTGTACAACTGTCAGCTACTTGCTGTGTAAGGTTTAAGTAATGCCGATTAAACTCAAATAAATCATTGCAGAACGGAATATCGCATGAACTTATTTCACCCTTTCTGTTAGCAACGATGGTGTTTACAGCAATATGATCGTAATGTATTAGTTTATTGCCCACTGGTAACAAGTAAAATTCTTTTATATTACTTGCAGCCTTTCCTATACAATAGCACATTAGCATGTTGAATTTCATATTTGTTCTGCGGCTAATTTTCACGAGGCGAGATACATTGAGTGTCTTAAAAAATGTAACCATTGGCATTGGTGCATTCATCCACATTTCAAAGGCATATGCTCGACTGGTTTCTCGAGGATTTACTTCTTTCTTCATACGAGTGTTGTTTTATTCTTTTTATCAGAAGCAAAAGTATGAGAAGTGTGTAAATTCAAATAGAACAAATGAGACATTTATATGGGATTGGTGAACAAGTCTGAATAAGGATTTGAAACTTTTAATAAAGACATAGGTGTATATCCACAATTCTTCTTGAATTCACGTATAAAGTGCGACTGATCAGCATAGCCACATGCATAAGCTATTTGAGCAAGATTGGTCCCTGTCTGGGAAAAGTGTTGCATATATGCCAAAGCCTTTTGAAAGCGAACAATACGAGTGTATTCTTTCGGATTCATACCTACAAATGAATAGAATAATCTTTCAAATTGCTTTTTACTTAAACAAGCAATTGAAGACAGTTCAGCTACGGATGTTTGAGGATGAATTAAGATTTCCTGTATGGTTGCACCTATTCTCTTAATATTATACGTTGTCTCAAATAAACTATTAGTAAATTGTAGTACTAACCATTTCTCTATATAGCTAATGCAAAGTGAATCATCTTTACAATTAGATATTTGCATAAACAGTTCATTCAATTTTTCATTTTCAAGACTATAACCGGAAACTTCTTGGTTGTAAAATAGAGATGTTGGTATATTGACAAACATACTCATGGTATGTGGATGGAATACAATAACAATCATTTCAACATTTCCATCTGTATACAAATGAGATGAATAATTTACCTGTCCGCTAATGGTAAATTCCGATTGAACTGTTTTCAATTCTGGGATATAAAGTGGTGTTCGTTTGTGGAAAATGATTTGAGGACAGCCTATAGGAAAAGTAAGGGTGTTCAACGGTTGATTACTTTTGAATACCCAATAATATCTGATGTAAGGTTGTAGTAACTTACACGGCTTATAAAATTGAAATTTATCTTGCATATTACAAAGTTAAATGTTTTGCATCCCAATGTATTTATGGTAAGGCTCTTTTTTATTCTTTCCATGCAGAAGAAAGATAAAGAGGATTCCCCTTGTGGATGAATTGAATCTTTTCTTGACTTCTGAAGTCGATAGAAGAATGGGTAAACTTTCAATCGCATGGTACAAGTCGTAGAAGGAAAACGGTTGTTAGATACGCAACTTGGTTGAATATGGCATTATAAAGTGATGGAGGGTCTGTTCATGACAGGACCCACAGATAAAGGTCTGATTTAATTGCTGATTCAAGATGGTGTTGTAGCTTAGACTGAAAAGAGACAAGTCGACTTTATAGTGAAAAAAATACGCTGAGAAACCCTGACAGGTTTGTTGCTTGATGGCGTATTTTTTTCATTACTTTCACTTTTGGAGGTGACGAGAAATGAAAAAAAAGTAGTTACTTTGCGTCGTCTTTCCGTCTTATTCCCTGGGAAAGTTCTCTAACAATCTAAGGGATAAGCAGAAGGTTGATGTAGCGAAATAAGGTAGCAATATGGCAACAGCAAAAGAAATGACGGTAGGTAATCCTTTACCGTTGATATTGAATTTCTCCATTCCTCTTGTATTGGGTAATCTGCTTCAACAAACCTATTCATTGATTGATGCAGCTATAGTAGGAAAATATTTAGGAATTAATGCTTTGGCCTCTGTAGGGGCCAGCTCTTCAGTTATTTTTTTGATCTTAGGATTCTGTGGTGGATGTTGCGGTGGCTTTGGCATTCCAGTCGCACAGAAATTCGGGGCTCGTGATTACGTCTCGATGCGTCGTTTGGTATCGGTCAGCATAAAGTTGAGTGCTATCCTTTCATTGGTAATGGCAGTTGTAACGAGCTTGCTTTGTTCTTCCATTCTTCAATGGATGCAGACTCCCGACAATATTATGCATGGAGCCTACCTCTACTTGTTGGTTACCTTCATTGGCATTCCATGTTCATTCTTCTACAACCTTTTGTCAAGCATCATTCGTGCACTGGGCGACAGCAAGACTCCGTTCTTGTTCCTTTTGTTCGCTACGGTGTTGAATATTTTACTGGACCTGCTTTGCATCTTGGTCTTGGATTGGGGAGTAGCGGGAGCAGCCATCGCTACCGTGGTGGCACAGGGAGTTTCTGCTGTTCTCTGTTTCCGTTATATGTATAAGAAATACGAGATTCTTCATACCGATGCCAGTGACCGGAAGTTCCGTCCGGAATTAGTACGTCAGCTTTTGTTGATAGGAGCACCTATGGGGTTGCAATTTTCCATTACGGCCATAGGCAGCATCATGTTGCAGAGTTCAAACAATGCATTGGGAACGGCTTGCGTAGCAGCCTTTACTGCGGCTATTCGAGTAAAGATGGTCTTTCTCTGTATGCTTGAAGCGTTAGGTATTGCGATGGCGACCTATTGTGGACAGAACTATGGTGCTGGTAAGCCCGAACGTATTTGGCAAGGAGTCAAGTCGGCAGTGATGCTGATGGTGGTTTATGTCATCTTGGTCAATTTGATTCTATGGAACTTCTCCGATGATTTTTCAAGGATTTTTGTGGACGCTTCTGAAACGGAAATTATTGAGAAGGCTGCTCTTTATTTGCATGTCTCTGCGGTATTCTTTCCTGTTTTGGGCATTCTATGTATTTTGCGCTATTCCATTCAAGGTGCAGGGTATACGCAGTTGGCCATGTTTTCGGGTGTCGCCGAAATGTTTGCTCGTACCTTGGTCAGTTTGGTAGCCGTTCCGCTTTGGGGATATACCGCCGTATGTTTCGGTGATTCATTCGCTTGGTGCTGTGCGGTGCTTTTCTTGGTTCCTGCCTTTGTTCATGTATATCGTCGATTGTTGAAGATTGTAGAACATGAACGTGCATTGCACTCTACAGCCCTGCAGTAAGTTGATTCTCGGTTCTTGGATAAAAGAGTTGCTCCCTTCCGCTGGAAGGGCTCTTTTCAACTAATTTTGAATGGGCAGGTTTTTCCATAACCATGCGGGAATCAGCTTCCATAGCCCGACAAGGATACGGTATTTCCAATCGATAATGTATCTGCGTTTTTTCTTTTTCAAAGCTTGGACGATGAGTCGGGCTGCATAGGTCTTATCCATCAACATCGGATACTTTTTACTGCCGTTTAGAATGTCGGTGTCTACGAATCCAGGACGGATATCGGTAAATTGGATGTTTGCATGGTGGAAATGGGCCAACTGTTCCAATGCGTCAATATACGTATTCTGAAAGCGTTTGGTAGCGGAGTAGGAAGGAGCAGCTCCCAATCCCTTGGTACCAGCAATGGAACTGATAACAGCAAGGTGTCCTTTACCTTGTGTCAAGAAATAACGAAAGGCTGCGGTGACCATACGGACGAATCCTGTACCATTGGTTTCCAATGTATTGATTTCTATATCTGCCGTCAACTCCTTGTTTTGTTTTCCTATGCCAGAACTATGGAAATACAAATCCATACCATCTACCTTCTCTATGAGCTGGTTCAGTTGGTTGTCCGCTTCTTCTTTGCGGATGTCAATCACCTGAATTTGAATTTGTTCAGGTGCTATTGCCTGTAATTCTTTCAGTTTGTCTTCTCTGCGTCCGGCAATGCCCAGTTGCCATCCGTCATTTACTAACAGACGGGCTACTTCTTTTCCGATTCCTGAGGTGGCACCAACAATAATGGCACGTTTGGTATTTGAGGTATGCATGGTTTATTAACGGTTTGATCTGATTTCATAAATATAATGTCCGGTAGAAGGAATGTTTTCGGCTTCTCCGTTGTAATAAAATTCGCCCTTGAATGGCATCTGCTCATTGACAGGACGGATGACATCGCTCAACTGGTTGCAGAAGGCGGTATAGGCATGCAGGTTGTTTCGTTCCCCGGCATCATCCCGGAAAAACAGGACGTAGTGGTTTAGGGGATGTGCATGTACCAGTTGGTTGATTTGTCTGGCTAAGTCGTATGCTTCTTGGAGCGTAATTCGGTCAAAGAGGTTGGACAGGTTGAAGACAACAAGTTCCGACAATTGAGCGTGTGAACTCCAGAATAAAGGGCTTACTTGGGCCAGTCTTGGATGGAAGAGACAGTTGACATGCTGGTAGTCTTTGGATTCAAAGAAACTTTGTGTCAGCTCTCCCATTTCTTCCATTGGATAGATGCCTAAATACGTAATGTCGGCATGTGGAAGACGTCGGCAGGCATCAGTGAATGCCAGTCCCGATGCTCCCGATTCGTACGAAAGATCACAGAATACAATGCGTCCTGAGATGCGTGCGATGGTATTCGATAGCCAAGAACCGTTTTGTTCGAAAAGGGAGTAAGCAGCTGCGTACTGTTTTCGCATTTGGTAAAAGTTGTACAGACGAGCATAAGTCATCGGCTCCATTTCGTGGGCGATGGCTGTTACTGATTTGAAATCGGTACGGCCGTATGCCAGAAGTTCCTGGTTCCGAGCATCGGTATTTCCTAAAATGAAGCGTTTCCCTTCTGCATCCTTTATTGAGATTTTATCGTTCATTAAAGGCTCCTCAATCAGTCTACCGAATGGTAGGGTGAATGATGCAGGTAGCCTGTAGCTTCGATCACAGAGTTCCCATGCAGACGGGTAGTCAGGAATTTCAAAACATCCCTTACAGAAGTCTGCAGTATTTGTTTCGAGGTATCCGTTGTTCATGCGGATATATTCCATCAACTTGAAGAAAGTGATGTTTGCTCCCAATATGGATGGATTTCCAGTCAGAATGAGTTGCTTGCGGGCACGAGTGATGGCTACGTTCAACTTGCGGTCGATTTGAAATTCCCCTTCTGCAAAAGTATTGGCAGTAAGGAAGTTCAGCTGCCCGAAATTACGGATGGTAAACGAATAGATGATTACATCGCGTTGGCTTCCTTGGTAGCGTTCCACGGTATCAATGGAAATGCCTTCTAACTTGGAAATGCCCAGTTTGAAGATTTCTTTCTTTATCATGGCTATCTGGTTGCGGTAAGGTACAATGACTCCTACGGTTTTATCAGGATCAAAATGCTTTTCCGTCAGTTGATAGACATGCTTCAGAAGAGTGGCAACGATTTGGGCTTCATTTTGGTTGGCTTTTTCGGAGTGTGTCTCTGTTAATGCCGGTGACTCGGCTGGTATGAAAATCATACGTCGGCTCAATAAGAGTCGGTCAATAGAGTCGGTAGCTTCCTTTTCATCAGGATAGGGTAACGCTTCTTTCTGATGTTCCAACGGAACAGGTTCCAACTGCTCACGGAAATAGAACGCATTGTTTGGAAATTCTGAAATGGCGGGGTGCATACGTCCCTGTTTACGCAATACACTGCGGAAGGAATCTTCACTTTGTTTGTAAAGGCGTTCAAAGAGGGAATTGCGGCAGTCTTCCAGTCCGATGCTGCGAAGCAGAGGATCGGTGACAAGAGCTTCTTCGGCACTTTGTTGAGCTATGGCTGGCAGCTGTTTGTAATCGCCTATCAAGATGAATTTGTCGATGGCGTTTTGAGTGTTGGAACGGGCTGACAGGATGCCTATCAAGTCGGGTTCCAATATTTGTGAAGCTTCATCAATGATGGCCAGATCAAAATGTTTCAAATTAAACAGGTGGAGGCGGTTGTTGATGGCTGTGGTTGTCCCCACGAAGATACGGGTCTCCATGATCTTGTGTCGGATATCACCCAGCTTCGGACAATCGGACAGACTGTTTTTCAACAAATAGGGAATATAGTGAGGGTCGGATGCCAGTTCATTCCCTAATCGGATGAAAGGGGTATGTTTGGCAATGCCCGACTGAACTAACATGCTGCAGATTTCATCGACCGCCCGATTGGTATAAGAAAGTAGCAAGAGCGATTGATTGGGCTCACTCAAGGCTTCTTCAATCATATAGCGAAGGGCACACGAAGTCTTGCCGGTTCCCGGAGGACCGACCAGTAAAAAGTAATCGTCTGCTTGTTTTTCTTTCAGAATCAGTTCATCAAAGCGGCCGTATGAACCGTTGAGCTTACGTTCCGGATGATGTTCTGGCATTCGCAGTCCGAGCAACAGGTCTTTCCGATCTCGACGAGCCGACAAGAAAGAGAAGAGTCCGCGGATGCTGCTGGTTGCCGAGCTGTCCGTAGAGTCGTGTTCGATGGCAAAAGTTTCTTCTTCACCACCGATAATGTCTTTGTTTTGTTGTCCGTTTCTCAGGATAATCTGTAGTTGGGTGGGTTCTATGTTTACAATGTTTCCCTTCATCAGAATCTCCTTGCAAACGTCGGGATGGTTTTTGTAGGAATAGAAGATGATGATGTCCCCTTTCCTGAAATTCGGAAGAAAGTCCTCTCCCTGCTGGGGGATGTCGAGCGTAATGAGGTCATACCCTTTTCCCGGCTCACTCTTTTGTTTGCTCACAATCTTCAATCCGATGAGGATATTTCCTGCTTCTAATTTCTCATCCAGAGGAATGTGCCAGAGTCCGGCAAATCCTCGTGATGGGTCGTTTTTTCCTCCTGTTCTACTTAGAATAGATTCCTTCGACACGAAAGTGTAGAAACGTTGGAAGTATGCTTTTTCAATAGGAGAAGTATGTTTTAATGTTTGAATGATACTTTCCAACTCAGGTTCTTGGTAGTTGGTCCATAACTTATTGTAGGTCTGGTATTCATTCAGCAAATCAGCGGAGATTTCTTCCGTTATTTGTGCGATGGCTCCTTCTCCCAAAGCCATTTCATTGACCACAATCTGATTGCGCAGCTTGATGCACTCGCGGAATAATTTCTCCGAGAAATGTTCGATAATCAGTCCGTCTGTATATTTCGAATATAACAGGAAAGTCTGCATATCGTTGGTTTCCTGTCCGAAATTGTACATCAATACTCCTTGGTAAAGCATCATCTGAATGAAATGATCTTCCTTATGTTTGCGGTTGTATTCATCTCGCTTTCCTGACTTTTGTTCAATCAATACCCCAAAGTCTTTCTGCATCATATCGGTACGTCCTTGCAGACCGAGTTTCTCACAGATGAAAGAAGCTTCAAGAAGGGTTTTCTTCTTGTCGAAGGTCGGAATGCTATGAGGCAGGATGTCATTGACAAACGAGCGGATATTCATCATTTGTGTTTGGGCCAGTCCATGAAAATCCTCAAGATTCTGGCAGGTACAGAACTCCAATGCTGAAGTGGCGAAGAACTTCTTCAGCGTATTGACATAGTTGACCGGATGATTGGCGCGTTCATTCACGTAATCATCCAGAAACTGGCTTGCCAAGTTACCTAAAAGAATAGGAGCCGTATTGGCACGAGGCTTTATCTTGTTGATGAAATAGTTGAACGGATGATGCCCGTATTCGCGGAAACAGACAGCCAGCGAACTGATGTCCACAAGGTAGTCTGGGTGCACGATGATGAGTCGTGGTATGTAATGATTCTCTTCATCGACCCGTACATCAAGTAGGTTGAGCTGAAGGTTTTCACTCAACAAATCATGAATGTATAGTAAGTCGCCGTTATAGCCTGCTCGTGCGTAATTGATGACGATAAACGGGTCTTCACTCCGGTCGGTAGAGGCGAAGATCTGAGTGTCATTCCACGTGGTGACCGATACGCGCAAATAAGGGATGTGCGAGAGCCGTGTTCCTTGATACGGACGGTTTGAGTGAGGAATTTCCGGCAAGATGGAGGCTGGAATGTCTTCTTCAAATCCCAAGGAAATGAAGCGAACCAGGGCACGCAAGTCATACAGGTATTCTTGCATGTCGGGCTGGAAGTCATCATCGAGAGCTGCGTTGCCATTGCGTCGCATGGTTTGGATAGCATAACGGTCGGAGGGTGACATCTTCTTTTCCTTGCAGATAAAGTCCAATCGTGCAAATAAATTGGAGAACGTGGCAGTTACTTCCGACGTAAGCTCATAACAAGCCTGCTCCAGAACTTTCCGTAGCAAGATGTATTTGGCACGCAGGTTCTTGACTGCAGCTGTCGGTTGGCGATGGATCTGTTCAATGCGATTGAACAAGTCGAAAGATTGGAGGGCTATGTGTTGAGGCTGTCTGATTTCCATAATTAAATTAGAAAGATACCTCGTGAATCAACCAAGCCTTGTCTGTTTCTTGAGGAGACGACAGGTAGGCATCTGTAACATCTTCCTTGAAAACGGTTTGTCCGTTGGAAGATTCGTCATTAGGAGTCAGCCTCATCGTATGAACCGTCTTGTCAGTCAGGATAATGGTATATTCATCGTATGCTTGACCTTGCTCGTTCGATTTCTTTTCCATGAAGAACAGGCCACTAAGTGGTTTGCTGATTTTTTCTGGATAAATGGTCGCATTTCCTGCTGTCCGTTCTGCATCGGTAAAGGTGAAGACATATTTGCCATTCTCTTTGACAAAAGAATCCTTGGCAATCAAATCTTCTAATTTTCTTTTGCTGCTATTAGGTAGTTCGTTGCTCATCACCTCTGCTTTGACACGGGTGACTTGGTATGTCGTTTCATAGAATTTCACTTGGATAGATAGGGTGATGCGGTTGTTCGCTCCATCTTCGATTTGAAGGGACCCTATACCAATGCCGACAGGAATCAAGGTTAGTACTTTCCCGTCATATCGGAAGTCGATGATGTCGTTCGACAGATTCTGTATGCTGTAATGTCCGTCGCCTCCCTTTATATGGAATTCTTCTCCCTCGTTGAAAGCATCAAGAATAAGAGAGTTGTTTTCTATCTTGTTGGCAGTATTGTTGGCATTGACCAGAAAGACTGGAATATAATCGGTATCATTGCATGAAGAGAGTGAGAAGGAAGTGATTCCTGCAATGAAAATGAGAAGAAAGAAAGATTTTAGTTTCATGTTATCTAATGTTTGTTTTGAGGAATCAAAGTTACAATAAAAAAATGAAACGGAAGTTATCTTAAAATTCTTCATTACGGATATTTAACTTCCATGTAGAGGGGGGACGGGATGCAAGATGAACGTACAGTCTCTGGGGACTGGGGAGTCTTGGTAAGGGAGGAGCTGATCCGGTGAATGAAAAAGTTGAAAGCGGCCGGATATTTCCATGGGAGATACGAGCCGCTTTCTTATCATTTGTCAAGGGATTTCTTTCCAAACTCAGGATCAATTTTGAGAAGGGAAGTTACACCAAAGGTGGCCAAAGTACAAAACATAATCCAGATGAAAAATAGTCTGTAACCTAAGGTCTCTTGAATCCATCCGGCCGCCATGCCTGGAATCATCATGCCGAGCGCCATAAAGGCAGTGCAGATGGCATAGTGTGCGGTTTTGTGGGCTCCGTTGACGAAATAAATCAAGTATAGCATGTAGGCGGTGAATCCGAATCCGTAACCAAATTGTTCTATGAAGATGCAGCTGTTGATAATCCAAAGGCTGCTGTCCTGATAATGGCTGAGGTATACGTAAACGACGTCGGGCAAGGAAATGCTCCATACCATGGGCCACAACCAGTAGCGAAGCCCTTTTCCTGCTACGGCGATTCCCCCTAAAATGCCTCCAAGGGTAAGTCCGATGACTCCGATGGTACCTTGTGCGAAACCGATTTGTTCTGTTGTCATGCCCATACCTCCCGCTTCTATCGGATCCAATAAAAACGGAATGCTCATTTTGGCTAATTGGGCTTCTGGCAGTCGGTATAAAACCATGAATAGCAGGGCCGTAATTACTTGTTTCTTTTTGAAGAATGAACGGAAGGTAAGCAGAAATTCTTTGAAGATTCCTTTCCCTGTGTGTTCATAAGTCGGATGGTCGGTAGCGGGATGTGGGAGTATCAAGCTATGATACATCCATAGGCCTATCATGACACCTGTAGCAATGAGGAAAGTGATGCTCCATGCATAGTGAATGCTTGACGTGGATTTTTCCAAGTATCCTGCCAGCATGATGAGCAGTCCTTGTCCCACAATGGTTGCGATGCGGTAGAAGGTGCTTCGGATTCCGACGAAGAAGGCTTGTTGGTGGGAGGATAGTCCCAACATGTAGAATCCGTCGGCAGCGATGTCATGGGTGGCCGAGCTGAATGCAATGAGCCAGAAAATGGCCAGCGTACTTTGAAAGAAGTGAGTGGTAGGAAGGGTAAATGCAATTCCTGCGAGACCGGCTCCCATAAGGAGTTGCATAGAAATGATCCAAAAGCGTTTGGTCTTGATAAGGTCAATAAAAGGGCTCCAGAGCGGTTTTATAACCCACGGAAGGTTCAGCCAACTGGTATAAAGAGCGATGTCGGTATTCGACATGCCTGTCCGTTTGTACATGACTACCGATAAGGTCATGACGATGACATAAGGTAAACCTTCCGTGAAGTATAAACTGGGAACCCATTTCCATGGGTTGTTTGTTTTCATAGTATTAAAAAAATCAATATAAGGTTTCGATGGTTGTGTCTTTGTAATAATGTTTCAGTATTTCTTCATAAGTGTATCCGTTCTCACTCATGATAGCTGCACCTATCTGACAAAGTCCTACGCCATGTCCCCAACCGGCTCCGAGAATGTCGAAGTATTCGGGAACGTTATCTGTGAATGGTCCCTTGTCTACGACGAATGCGGAACTGAAAAGGTGCGATTCAGATAGAGTACGTCGGATTTCCAGTTCTTTTCCGATGATGTAAGTGTGTTTGGTTCCAACAATCTTCAGTTTGCTGATTCTGCCTGAAGTTCCTCGCTCAATGGGGATCAAGTCTATAATCTTTCCATAATCGGTCCGCGTCTTTTTATGAATCAGTTCGGCCAATTCATTCTGGCTGTAATGTACTTTCCAGCGGTAGAAATCAGTCGTTTCCTGATCGTAATTATTCAGAATCTTGGATAGAATACCGGTATCCTTGGTGTTGCAGAACGATTGGGGAGAGGTACGAATCCAGCGGGCGGCTTCCGCTTCTTGGCTTAAATCGGGTAGAGGGCCCTCTTCTGCTGTATCACGGAATCCTTTCAAGTAAGGAACGCTTTTATCTTCCCAACAGGTGTTGAAGACTTCAGTTGCTCCGCCGCAGCATTTTGAAAAACGGGCGTCACATATCTGATGGTCGTAGGTAAGGACCTGTCCACGAGTCGCTTTTACCGCTTCTATGACGGCAGGATTGGAAACTCGATGAATGCCTTGGTAACGTTGGCAGTGGTCGTCTGCACAGACATCGAAGAGCGTATGGTCTTCACGGTCGTACCAACGGATGAAGCTGTCATCCGTTTTCACGAAAGAGAAGAAGCCGTTGTCTTTTTCATGGCAATTCTGGCGGTGTTCCTTTTGTGCCAGTACCCAACTTCTGGAAATGACGGCATGTGCTTTCAGAAACTCGATGGGAGAAGTCGCACTCATTTCGGAAGAGATGACGCTCGTAAGGTATTCTTCAATGGGCAGAATATTAATAACTAATACTTTGGCCTCGTGAATCACAAAGCGCAGTATGCCTCGAAAGCTTTGCGTCTCATAACGCTCCCAATGATAGTCGATTCCAATTTTTACGTCTGTTAAGGTAAAAGACGTGTCGGCTTCTGTTGGAGTGAATGTGAGGTCATGATAGATTTGATCCTTCCAGCGGATACCGCCTTCATCAAAGGCAACGGTTTGTGGTCCGTCGACTGTTTCTCCTTTGGCTGTAAAGAAGCCGTTCAATGAGAATTTTATTTTTAATCCGCTAAGGATGCCTACTTGTATATCTGTTTCATTCATGAGAGAGTAACTTCTTTGTAGATTCGTATAATATCTTCTGCTGTTATTTTATCAAAATCTTCTTTTCTCGGTGTGACGAAAAGGCCGCTTACGTCCAAAGCTCCAGGACTGACCAACAATTGGTCTGTTCCTTCCGCATAATAGCAGGAAGGTCGGTGCTGTATACGTGGAAAATAAGCCACAACCAATCGGTGTTCCGCATCGAACCATGCAAACAGATTGTATCTTGGTTCAGGTTCATTGTCTTTGATAGGCAAGGACTGTAAATATTCGTCAATGAGTCGTACGCTGCTTCTGGCGGAACCTTCAGTTATAAAGGCTTGGATCGGGCAGCAGAAGCTTTTTACGGTATAGCTTCTGCATATACTGCCATCGCTCAATACGTCAAAGTCTTTCATTTCCGCATCTTCTACTAATCTGTTCCAGTCATGAATGAACGGAATGTCTTCTTTCTTCGCTGCCTGAAAATGAAAATGGTCGGGGGCTGAAGCACCACTGCTGGCTCCATTGTAAAACAAGGCATATCCTTTGTCGAAATGTTCTTCGAGCCAACTTACGAGCTTTCCCGGAATTTGTCGGGATGTCTTATCTGCCAAAACCTGCCATTGATGGTTTTTGGTCGATAAAGTCAGATGTCCCGGCAGAATAGGGTATGGATTGACGCGTAATTGGAAAATCTCATCCAATTCGATGTCAATGAAATTCTGTTTCTCTGGTTTGTGGTCGGGACAAAGAAAGCATGGACGGGCTTCAATAGAAGATTTGTCCAATTTAGCACAAGTGGAAATGGCACGGGCAGGGTTGAATTGAACGTTGACCGTATTTCCGTCAATTTGGAAAGAACGCATTTCTATGTGGTTCAATGCTTCATGGTTAGTCTGGCATACATCCCATTTAGCCAATTGCTTTTGGATGAATTCGGGTCCTGCATAAGTGTTTTTTTCCTTATTCTCTTTGTTCTTCTTTTGTACCCACTCTTTTCGGAGACGTATCTCCAACGAACGGAGGTTGTCTTTATAAATGTTATTTTTATTGATCTTTTCTATGCTTAAAGCTGCATCGGAGTTTCCTTCCCAGCGTCGGCATAAATATAGCACTTCATAGATACGTCCAATCCGATAATTGCGTGAGAATTCCAGTCCTAAGGCATAATCCTCTCCGTAACTGGTGTTCGGTACACGGATTTCTCTTAGGATGGGAGTATAGAAGGCTCTTGGAGCTCCAAGACCATTGATGCGCAGTGCATTGTTGTGTCCATTCTCATCGGTCCATTCGCTGTGGTCGATGATTCCTGGAGGAAGGGTTTCCAACTCAAAATTAGTCATGCGATAAGTGCCGATGACCATAGCGCATTTTTCTTTACGAAATTTATTTACGATGGTTTGCAAAGTATTCGTTCCACTGTATAAGTCGTCACTGTCGAGCTGGACTGCATATCTTCCGCAAAGAGGATGGTCAATTCCCATGTTCCAACACCCGCCGATTCCCAAATCGGAGCGTTCTGGAATCAGGTGGATAACGCGAGAATCTGCCGTGAATCGTTCTACAATTTCACTGGTGCCATCGGTTGAGTGATTGTCGATGACAATCAAGTTGAAAGGAAAATCTGTTTCCTGTTCTAAAACGGAACGGATAGCATCTTCAATGGTCCGTGCCCTATTACGTACCGGTATGATGACAGAAGCTTCGTATTTAAAGTCTCCTTGGTTCACGTCGATGGTATGAGTTACAGGAGGAAGATAAGCTCCTATGGCTTTCAAATGATGAGTAAACGCCATTTCGCGTTCCTTCTGTACAGAACGGTTGCGTGGGTCGACGTAATCAAATTGTTTTTCTCCCGATTTGCGCAAATCGTCCTCTTCTTCCGTATAGAGGAATTCCCGTAAGTGAACCAATCGGCAAAATTGTGATAATGCGAGTCGCAGGGCATATAATCCGGAATAATCATAATTCGGCTGCTGACGCAATGCATTTACCCCTTTCAGAAAAAGATTGGTATCAAAAAGAAGGAGAGAACCGAAGTCGAAATCATCACGTACACTTCCCAACTGGTAGTCCGTTACCGGATGGGCCACTTGTACGCCGTTCAAGCGTTTGTAACGGTCGGCATACACCATTCCGGCATCAGCGGGAAGAAGATAATCCGTCATTCGTTCCAATGCATGATATCCTAATTCGAGCTTGTTAGCAGAGGTGCATAAAAGTATATAGGGAGAACTTGCGTGAAGTGCAATTTTTTCGAAAGTTTTTGTACTTAAGAGGGAATCAATGACAAGTTGGTGGCAGCCTGCGAAAGTCTCTTTTAAAGAAACGGATGCCTGTACAAGAAGATGAACTTCTCGTATGCAGGGGTTGCTTAACAGGTCTGTCAGCATCTTATTCGTTTGGTAATCATCCTTATATGGCAGAAAACAGGTAATTGTTTTATTCATAAATTAGAGATTTAATTCTACAAAGATAGGCAATATATATTAATTTTTGTCTAACTTTGTACGCTAATTATATAGAACAAAGTAATGAGTATGACTAAAACCCCGTTGTTGGGAAAGACTTTAGACGAACTCCAAACCATTGTGTTGGATTTGGGTATGCCGAAGTTTACAGCTAAGCAGATTGCATCGTGGCTTTATGAAAAGAAAGTATCCTCAGTTGAGGAAATGACTAATCTTTCCAAGAAGAACCGCGAACTTTTGTCCGAAGAGTATGAAGTGGGGGCTTCTGCACCTGTGCATGAACAGCGTTCTGTAGACGGTACCGTCAAGTACCTTTTCTGCACCCCTGATAATGATTATATTGAAACCGTATACATTCCAGAAGAGGATCGTGCTACCTTGTGTGTATCGTCACAGGTAGGTTGTAAGATGAGCTGCAAGTTCTGTATGACTGGCAAGCAAGGCTTTGCCACGAGCTTGACTGCTGCCCAAATCTTGAACCAGATTTATTCCGTTCCGGAACGAGACAAGTTGACCAATGTGGTTTATATGGGTATGGGTGAACCGTTCGATAATTTGGATGCCGTATTACGTTCGTTGGAAATTCTGACTGCGGATTATGGCTATAAATGGAGCCCGAAACGTATTACCGTATCTTCTGTAGGCTTGAAGAAAGGACTGAAACGCTATCTGGATGAATGCGATTGTCATCTGGCTATCAGCTTGCATTCACCGTTCCCTTCACAGCGTAGAGAATTGATGCCGGCAGAGAAGGCTTTCTCTATCGTTGACGTGGTGGAGACGCTACGAAATTATGATTTCAGCAAACAGCGTCGCTTGTCTTTTGAATACATTGTGTTCAAGGGAGTCAATGACAGTTTGATTTATGCGAAAGAGTTGGTCAAATTATTGAGAGGATTGGATTGCCGTATGAACTTGATTCGCTTCCATGCCATTCCTGATGTGGATTTGGAAGGAACGGATATGGATTCAATGATCGCATTTCGAGATTATTTGACGAATCATGGGTTGTTCGCTACAATCCGTGCTTCTCGCGGTGAAGATATATTTGCTGCTTGCGGTATGCTTTCAACGGCACAGCAGCAGGCGGAGAAAGAAAATCACGATGAAATCTAATATATTTTAAGAATATGATGAAACGTATTACATTTTGTTTAAACTTCGTCTTGATGCTGGTAGTGCTGGCATCTTGCAAGCAAGGAGGAAAGAGTTTGATAACTCCTATATCCAGTGGTCGTCCTTACGAAGTGCTCGTCGTTGCCGATGACGCATGTTGGTTGGGTGGTGACAGTGCTTTGTTCAAAGTGCTTGACACGGATGTCCCAGGCTTGCCGCAAGCAGAGCGTTCGTTTCGTATTTCACGAATCCTGCCGGATCTTTTTGATCGGGTAATGCGTATTTTCCGAAATATAATCTACGTGGATATTCAAGATATCTATACTCAAGGCAAGTTCAAGTATACGCGAGATGCTTATGCTTCTCCCCAGATGATTATGACCATTCAGGCACCGGATGCAAAGACTTTCTCTGAATTTGTCACTCGAAACGGACAGGTAATCATTGATTTCTTTACACGTGCAGAGATGAATCGTCAGATTAACTTGCTGCGTGACAAGCATAGTCCATTGGTCTCAGCCAAAGTTGGAAGCCTTTTCGATTGTGATATTTGGATGCCGACAGAGATGAATTCTTATAAGGAAGGTAAAAATTTCCTTTGGGCTTCCAATAATATGAACGATATGAACTTCGTGATGTACTCTTATCCGTTCCATGACAAGGATACTTTCACAAAAGAATATTTCATTCACAAGCGTGATTCTGTCATGAAGATAAACATTCCTGGTTCAGAAGAAGGTATGTACATGGAAACTGCTGATTCTACCTTGGTAGATGTGCGTAACATTGCTGTGAAAGGTGATTATGCTTTTGAAGCTCGTGGCTTGTGGGAAATGCATAACGATGCCATGGGAGGTCCGTTCGTATCGCATGTACGCGTCGACCGTGCCAATGCTCGTGTCATTGTAGTGGAAGGATTTGTTTACAAACCGGAAAAACTCAAACGCGATTTGATGAGAAAATTGGATGCTGCACTCTACACCTTGAAGTTGCCGACTGAAAAGGAAGTGGATGAAATTCCAGTGGACAATTCAATTGATGAAGAAAAAATAAAAACAGAGTCTGAACAAAAATAATAAGAAAGATTATGGAAGATCACAAAATAAGAGTGGGTATCACCCACGGCGATTTCAATGGCATCGGTTATGAAGTCATTCTTAAAACTTTTGCCGATCCTGCTATGCTGGAATTATGTACTCCCGTGGTTTACGGCTCTCCTAAAGTTGCGGCTTATCATCGTAAGGCGATGGACATTCAGACTAATTTCAGCATTTGCGCCTCTGCTGCTGAAATTCAGGACGGTCGTCTGAATATCATCAATTGTTCGGAAGAAGAATTGATGGTGGAATTGTCGAAGGCGACTCCTGAAGCGGGTAAAGCTGCACTGGATGCTTTGGAAAAAGCGTTGGCTGATTACCGTGAAGGCTTTATTGATGTGCTGGTAACTGCTCCTATCAACAAATATACGATTCAGTCGGATACATTCCATTTCCCTGGTCATACAGAATACATTCAAGAAAGAGCCGGCGACGGACAGAAAGCCTTGATGATTTTGATGAAGGGGGATTTGCGTGTGGCTGTAACTACCGGTCATGTACCTTTGAGTCAAGTGCCGGGTATGTTGACAAAAGAATTGATTCAAGAGAAGCTTCAGATATTCCATCAGTCTTTGCGCAAGGATTTTGGCATTGACAGTCCACGCATTGCTGTGCTTTCGTTGAATCCTCACGGAGGAGAGAACGGTTTGCTGGGAACAGAAGAGCAAGAGATAATCATTCCGGCAATGCAGGAAATGATAGCGAAAGGTATTCAATGTTTCGGCCCTTATCCGGTGGATGGCTTCATGGGATCTGGCAATTTCTGTCATTTTGATGGAGTCTTGGCTATGTATCACGACCAAGGATTGGCCCCATTCAAAGCTTTGGCTATGGATGAAGGAGTAAACTTTACAGCTGGATTGCCGATTGTTCGCACTTCGCCTGCTCACGGAACCGCTTACGACATTGCTGGCAAGGGTATCGCTTCAGAAGATTCATTCCGTCAAGCTGTATACGTAGCAATGGATGTTTTCCGCAATCGTAAGATTGAGAAGGAAATCAGTGCTCGTCCGTTACGTAAACAATATTACGAGAAACGTGACGACAGTGACAAGTTGAAATTAGATACGATAGAAGATAACAATACATTATGAAATTTGCGATAATCTCAGCCGGGGAAGGTTCCCGACTTGCACAAGAAGGAGTTCAGCTGCCTAAACCGTTGGTGCAGCTGAACGGTGAAGCGATGGTGGACCGATTGGTACGTATTTTTACTGAAAACGGTGCGGAACAGATTGTAATCATTATCAATAATGAAGTCGCTTTGACGAAGGAACACATGCTTGCCTTGCAGCAGAAATCGGAAGTGCCCATCGAACTGATCGTGAAGACCACTCCATGTTCTATGCACAGCTTTTATGAATTGAGTCGTTTCTTGAAAGGTGACAAGTTTTGTCTGACCACTGTGGATACTATTTTCCGTGAAGATGATTTCTCAAAATTCATTGAACAATTCAAGGAGTCAAAAGCCGATGGTATGATGGCGGTAACTGATTTCGTGGACGATGAAAAACCATTATACATTTCTACTGAAGAAGATTTGACCATCACAGGATTTCACGACGTGGCTACTCCTCAGTGCAAGTTCATCTCAGGAGGAATCTATTGCCTTACACCGAAAGCGATTGATACGTTGGAAGGGTGTATGGAAAGAGGCATGGCTCGAATGCGTAATTTCCAACGTCAGCTGATAGCCGACGGCTTGCATTTGGAAGCTTATCCATTTTCTAAGATATTGGATGTCGACCATGCGGGTGATATTGTGAAAGCTGAGGCTTTCTTAATGAAGCAAGATTAATATATAATATAAAAATAGAGTAATGAGTATAAAGGGTGAGAATATTCGAATAGTCGGAGTGAGCCGAGGAAATGAATATTCACCGAATCATGTGGGTAATGATGCTGCCATCTTTCAGGCAGCGGCCAGAGAATTAGAGAAAAAAAGGTGTGAAGTCGTGATTTATCCTGAAAAGGAATTCATGGCTCAAGAGATAAAAGCAGATTTCATCTTCGACATGGCTCGTGACCGTGCTACCATCAATCGGTTGAAGGAGATGGAAAATGAAGGGACGGTCGTTGTCAATTCAGGATATGGTATCGATAATTGTGTGCGTAAGCCCATGACGGAACTTTTGATGAAAGAAGGAGTTCCTCATCCTTTGAGCTTTATTATTCCTACCGATGGCCCTTTTACGCCGAATGTGTTTCCTTGTTGGGTAAAACGAGGCAATTCACATGCTATAGTGAAGGAGGACGTGGTTTTTGTAGAATGCAAGGAAGAAGGTGAACGTGTGTTGGCCGATTTCCGAAAGCGTGGAATTCCAGAAGCGGTAGTGAATGAACATTTGGTAGGCGACCTGATCAAGTTTTACGGAGTTCAGGGTACCGATTTCTTTTATACATTCTATCCCTCGGAACAATCGCACAGCAAATTTGGTCTGGAAGCGATCAATGGAGAGAGCCGAGGTTATCCATTCGATGTCAAGAAGCTACAAGCGTATAGCAACTTGACAGCCGAAGTGCTGAACGTGCCTATTTACGGCGGAGATTGTGTGGTATCAGCAGAAGGTGAAATCAAAATCATCGATTTCAATGACTGGCCGAGCTTTGCCCGTTGTCGGGAAGAAGCTGCTCCCCACATCGCAGATTGCATCTATAATCGAATATTGAAACAGTTGAAAAAATAATCATGAGTACAGAAAAGAAAGGTCTGGAAGCTTCTTTCAAGTCAATGGACACAGAAGAATTTCTGGATATTTACTTTAATCGTCCCATCGGATATGCATGGGCATTGTTCTTTAAATTCTTTGGGGTACATCCCAATGTAGTGACCATCTTGTCCATTATTTTAGGAGTAGCTGCAGGGGTGATGTTTTATTTCCCGGATATGCCCCATACTTTGTTGGGTATCTTTTTGCTGATGTGGGCCAATCACTACGATAGCAGTGATGGTCAGTTGGCTCGTATGACTGGTAAAAAAACACGTTGGGGACGCATGCTCGATGGTTTTGCGGGAGATTTGTGGTTCTTTGCCATTTATGTAGCTATCTGTTTGCGACTGATGAACCAGCCATTGCCCTTCGGTATCGGAGAAGCGGACGGATGGACATGGAGTTTTGCAATTTGGATTTTGGCCATCTTCTCAGGAACGGTATGCCATAGCAAACAATGTACATTGGCCGATTATTACCGAAATATTCACTTGTTCTTTTTGAAAGGCAAGTCAGGCAGTGAATTGGACAATTTCAAGCAGCAGCGAGGAATCTTCCACAACTTACCTTGGAAAGGAAACTTCTGGTGGAAAACCTTCCTTTATTTTTACGGAAATTATACCCGTAAGCAAGAAAGTCTTACTCCCTATTTCCAACGCTTTTATGCTGCCGTTTTAAAACAGTATGGTGATGATATACCTCAGGACTTGCGTGATGAGTTCCGCACATTGAGTCTTCCTTTGATGAAATATACTAACATCTTGACTTTCAATACGCGTGCCATTGCCTTGTATCTAAGTTTGCTGGTGGGAGAACCTTGGCTGTATTTTGTATTTGAGGTAGTTATTATGACTTCACTCTATGTTTACATGCATTCTAAGCATGAAGCGATTTGTGAACGCATGTACAACAAATATTTTGCTTGATGAAAGATAAGTTTAGAAATATATTTTGGTTCTTCGGAGCTTTTGCCATCGTAATCATGCTATGTACTTTTGACATGGACTATGCTGAATTGTTGGATAATCTCCGGAGAGCGGGATATTGGTTGCCTGCGGTCATCCTTTTATGGGTTTTCATTTATTTCTTGAATGCGTGGTCGTGGTACATCATCATCTGTGATGGGAAGCATGCAAAAGTTCCTTTTTGGAAAATTTATAAGCTGACCGTTTCAGGGTTTGCCTTGAATTATGCTACTCCCGTAGGATTGATGGGAGGGGAGCCTTACCGCATCATGGAATTGACCCCGTACGTAGGAGGAAGCAAGGCCACTTCTTCTGTGATTCTCTATGTAATGATGCATATTTTCTCGCACTTCTGCTTTTGGTTCTTTTCCGTTTTCTTGTTTATAGCAGTGGAACCGGTAAATGCAGGAAAGGGTATTATGTTAGGCATTGTCGGATTCTGCTGTTTGGTAGCCATTTATTTCTTTATGAAAGGCTATAAAAACGGTATGGCTGTGCGTACTTTGCGTTTATTGACTCATGTTCCCTTTGTGCGGAATTGGGCTCGCAGGTTCATTGCGGAGAAAATGGATTCGCTGGAGCAGGTAGATGCACAGATAGCCGAATTGCACAAGCAGCGTAAAAGTACATTCTATGCTTCATTGGGCTTGGAGTTTGCTGCACGTATTCTTGGATGTTTGGAAGTATACTTCATTCTGAATATATTGACTACGGACGTTAGTTTCGTAGCTTGTATTCTTATTATGGCCTTTACTTCTTTATTCGCCAATCTGTTCTTCTTCTCGCCGATGCAGTTGGGAGCTCGAGAAGGTGGATTTGCTTTGGCGACGGGAGGCTTGGCCATATCAAGTGCTTTCGGAGTATATACGGGATTGATAACCCGAGTGCGAGAATTGGTTTGGATAATTATTGGTGTACTGCTTATAAAAGTGGGTAACGGTACAGGAAATATTGAAAATAAAAAATGAATAAATTAGCGATACAAGGTGTTATATTCGACTATGGAGGTACTATTGATACCAACAGTCGTCATTGGGCTGAGGTCCTTTGGGAAAAATATGTAGAAGTGAAAGTTCCAGTCGATAAAGAAAGTTTCCGTGAAGCGTATGTTCATGGCGAACGGACTTTGGCTAAAGAGTATTTGATTTTCCCGGAACATAATTTCCACGATGTATTGCGTGTGAAGACCCGCATTCAGATAGAGTACCTGGTAGAGCAGGGCAAACTGGATGCACAAGCTGCACACGATAATGCGTATGCTGCGAAAGTGGCCGATTTGTGTTACGACTACGTACTGAAGGTATTGGAACGTACTCGTCCTGTTGTAAAGGCCTTGTCGGAACACTATAAATTGGTTCTGGTATCCAATTTCTATGGAAATATAGAAACGATTTTAAAAGATTTTGGTTTGGCTCCTTATTTTTCATCGATAGTGGAATCTTCTGTAGTAGGAGTGCGTAAGCCCGACCCAGCCATTTATCAGTTGGGTGTGGATGCTATGGGATACCCAGCCGACAAGGTATTGGTAGTCGGCGATTCTTTTTCAAAAGATGTAGTGCCAGCCAAAATGGTCGGTTGTAAAGTTGCTTGGTTGAAAGGACAAGGATGGGGTAATGAGGTGATTGACGAATCGTTGCCAGACTTAATTGTCACAGATCTTCCAGAAATACTTCCTTACTTAATTTAAACCCTTGTTGATGAAACATAATCAGTTTACTTTGGTCGACAAACAATATCGAGTACCGTTTGTCCTCCTTACTTCCTTGTTCTTTCTGTGGGGATTTGCCCATGCCATACTGGATGTCTTGAACAGACATTTTCAGGAATTGCTGGATATAACCAAGGCTTATTCGGCTATGATTCAGGCTACCATGTATATGGGCTATTTCTTGATGGCTATTCCTGCGGGACTTTTTATTTCCCGATATGGATACCGCAAAGGAGTGGTTTTCGGACTGTTGCTTTATGGAATCGGTTCATTGCTGTTCATTCCCAGCCAGAACTTGGTATCCTTTAATTTCTTTTTGTTTTCGCTCTTTGTGATAGGATGTGGACTGACGTTCTTGGAAACTGCAGCCAATCCTTATGTGACGGAGCTGGGGGCGAAAGAAACGGCGGCAAGTCGCTTGAACTTTGCCCAATCATTCAATGGCCTGGGGTGCATCTGTGCTCCATTGTTTGCCGGAATGCTGCTTTTCTCTTCTGATGAAACTCAGACGGGAAGTGGTAACGTAGCCTTACCTTATACAATAATGGGTATCGTCGTTTTGGTCGTTGCAATGGTTTTCAATCGTGTGAAATTGCCCGATATTCAGCATGAAATCGAAATGGACGAGAGCGGTCACCGCACCAGCTTATGGTCGCATAAGTTATTTATCTTTGGTGTGATTGCCTTGTTCTGCTATGAAATAGGTGAAATATCCATCAACAGTTTTTTCATCAATTACGTCATAGAGCAGGGCTGGATGAATACACGCCAAGCCTCTCTGTTGCTTTCATTCGGTGGATTGAGCTTGTTTATGACAGGTCGATTTGTTGGAAGTTGGATTATGCAGCGTGTAGCGGCAGAGAAGATGCTTTTGGTCTGTGCGATAGGTACGGTATGTTGTACCTTGTTGATCGTACTGGATTTAGGCTTTCTTTCCTTTCTCTCTTTGCTCTGTTGCTATGCTTTTGAAGCAATCATGTTTCCTACCATTTTTGCTCTTTCTTTGAAAGGGTTGGGAAATCATACCAAACGTGCTTCTTCCTTCTTGATGATGTCACCGGGAGGAGGTGCAGCAGGACCACTTATGATGGGGTGGATGGCTGACCGATTCGGAATGTCACTTTCATTCATCGTTCCATTCTTTGGATATGCAGTGGTCTTCCTTTATGCAATTGCTCAGGTGAGAAGCATCAGACAAGGAAAATGATCACCGGTTCCATTCGGAAAAACATAACCGGTCTGTCTTTAAGCGGGACAGACCGGTTATGTTTTTTTATGCTTTTACCTTGCCTCCCATTCTTCCATTGAGGTGCTGAATTCACTCCGATAACCGATTTTCAGAGCTCTTCTCAGTCTTGTCCCAAGAAATTTTGTAAAATGTTAATTTGACAAAATGATAAATTCTTAAAATGAAACTTGACAAAAAAGTTTGAGAACTCGAATAGTAGGTTTCTTTCTATTTAGTCGTCCCTTAAGAACATCTTTATCTATTGATATTCAATAATTTAGTTTATAAAAGTCTTTGATAAATCTGCAAGTTTTAGT
>RCNI01000427.1_pt1 | contig 26666 bp, 29 predicted proteins | sample 2041151 | NCBI WGS metagenome assembly RCNI01 (sample SAMN09708214, study PRJNA481090) | feces metagenome | isolation source: feces | place: Antarctica: Albino Rookery | reverse complement strand
ACATTAACAGTAACAAATGAAGCTTTCTTTGCGCCTATGGATGCTTATCCTGGATATCAAATTACTATTCGTAAAGATATAATTAATAGTAAAAATCAAATAGCAAATAAAGAAGATTTTGACAAAATTAAATTAGATATTAATGGTACTTATAAATTTCCTATTGTTTTGAAAGCTTATGAAACAATTCTTTATAAAGATGAAAATGGAAAACTTTGCGAAACTTATGGAGATATAACTGATATTAGTTACAGAGGAATTGTTACAAATAAAGGTGATTTAACCTTTACAAATATTCCTGCAGGCAAGTATGAAATCATGGAAGAATATTCTCAATATTTTGATTTTGTTAATTTTGAGAAGCTAGGTTCATATTCTAATACAATATTAACAAAAGAAAACGGTAAATATTTTATAACTCTTCCAGGGCTTACAGCTCAGGACGAAGAAATTACAATTAAGGTAATAAATAAAATTTATCCTGTTCGGCCTTATGATAGTAACAATATAAAGAACAATCTATTTAAAAAATAAAAAAATCCCTCCTGCAAAGGAGGTTTTTTGTTAATAACTTTTAAATTATAAAAAGATTTCTATAAAATAAGAATTCTCATAGATGATTATAGTTGTATTGTGTCATATTCTATAATGTCAACTATCCAGCATATAAAGTAAGTGAGTTTCTGTCGTTATTCACGTTTATGTTTTATATCACAAAAGCTCTCACTTCAAATTCTTATAAACTGATTAAGTAGGAGTAGTTTATTTATGAAAAATATTTTTTCATAAAAAGGGTTGACAATAAATAGATAAAGGTATATAATAAGTATTGTAGTTAAGGAGTTCCTCCTTCTTAGCTACTTAATCCTTTTCTCTAAATAAGTAGTTATTCGGAATCATCTAATATGATTGATTCCAAAAGATAAAGAGCTCCTTGTGGGCTCTTTATTTTTTTGCTTTAATTTGTTTATTAGTATATAATAACATTACTAAAGTCGAAAAATATTTTGATTTTAGAAAAAGGATTAAATTTGATAGGAGGATTTTTTATGAAAAACAACAAGATTGTAAAACTGATTACGGTGGTCATGATTATGGCAATGACCCTGACAATGTTGACGGGGTGTGAATCTTTGAATTCTGGCATCCAGACTATGAAGGGAGATCTGATGGGCAACGAGTTTGTAATCGACACTTTCGACAACTTTGGTAAAAAAGTCATGCAAACTCATGGCGAAAAGATCAATATCACGCCTAATATTGTTGAAGTCCAGAGCTATGGAGATGGTGGCTGGATGACAACAAAAGATTTATCTGCTGCTATTACTATTAATATTAATGGAAAACAGATGGTTTCTTGTGGAGACACTATGATTTTCTATGACAGTGCATTGAAACCTGAATATGATTTCTCCGTTGAAAACATCGAAAGCCAGAGTAATGGTATTATGGATAATACTATTATTGCTGGAATGGTTAACCGTGTTAAGAATAGTTTTGGTAAATCTGTTGTTGTAGTTATTAAATCTCAAACAGGATATCCTTTATATGCATTCTCTGGTGAAAGTGTTTACTGGGATATCCCTGATGACCTGCCTAAATTTACAAAACTTTCTGTCGATGGTCATCCGATGTATATTCATCGAGCAAACTTTCAGATCATCGATAAAAGCCTGCTAAACTAATACTTAAAAAGACCTGCTTTTTAGCGGGTCTTTTTCTTTTAAAAGCGCTCAAATTGATTTTAATCATTGTCTATGAGTAGATATCTGTTTTTTGTAATTAAAATTAATTCTACATGTTTTTAGTAAAAAATACATATATATTGTATTTGTAGTATGTATAATTTAATTATAATATAGGTATATAGTACATATAGAGGTTAGATAAGAAAAATTAATAGGAAATTAATACAAAAATTATTCACCGTTATTGAAAATTATCCTTCTTGGTGTTAGAATAGTCATAATTAAGAAAGGAGAAATATTTTATGAAAAATTTTAACGGAGTCTCACCTGCTGTTATTGTTAGCGGCAGTATTAATGCTAACAAGTTTTTAGAAAAACTAAAAGATCTTAATCTTGAAAAAATTGTCGAATCTAAACTCTACTTCTCTTATATTAAAGTATTTTCTCTGATTCATTCTTGTGAAAAAGAAGACATGATTGTTTCAGAGCTTAGCGCAGAAACAAATACTTTTTCAAAATATGTTTTAAGTACCAAAATTAATGACGTGCTAAGAACTTTCTGGAATTCAATTTTTACCGCAAGTGTAATCCAGAAAGAAATAACCCCTGATGAATTTTTTAACGATATTGAACTTAATTACCTGGAAGGAGTTTTGTTCAAGTATTTGAAAAATCAGAAGAAACTGTTAATTCAGGAAAAACAGGCTAAATATTGCATTCATGTTATCACTCCTAAGAAAGAAGTCAAGGTCTTATTTTTTTCTTCTGATGAGCTTTCTGATGAATTTATCGAAAAGGAACTAATTAAGGTGGTCTATCCCGATTATCAGTGCAAAACAAATATTCAGACATTCTTAAATATGAGAGGCATTAATTATTCTGAGCTGTCAATTAAAATAGCGCCTGTTAATCCGATGATGGTTAAGATTCTGGAAAATCCAGTAACAAGAAAATCATATATGAACACAGTTAATCCAGAAGCAGATGCATATTATTTATTTTTCTTTCAATGAAACTATTGACTTTTTTTCTGAATATGAGTATTATAATATTATGGTTAAGGAGCCTCCATCCGAAACCATTAATCCTTTTCTCTAAAATAAGTAAATTTTCAAAAGGGGCCTTAAAAAGGCTCCTTTTTCTTTTTACCATAATTGATTTTTTTGTGAAAACATGATATTTTTAAAATATGAAATAAAATATTATAGCAATACAGAAAGGGTGGTTTTTATGAAAAATTTAAAGAAAAATTTGGCATTTATATGCTCTTTAGCTTTAGTATTCACCCTGTTTTCAGGCTGTGGAGGCTCTTCAAGCATAGCAGATAATATAAATGCTGATGTTGCTGGCAATAATGGAGGCTATGAATTACCTGAAGATATACTCGATAATGATTCATCTCTTCCCAAGGAAAATAATACCAAGAATCAAAATGAAAAGCTGGTATATAGATGTCAAGTCTCTATTGAAACAACAAATTATCCAGAAACAATTAAAGTCATCAAAGAACAAATCAATAAGTTTGATGGAATTCTTGAATATGAAAAAGAAACAGATAATGCCTATCATTGGTATTATTCTGATTACGAGAAAACAAACGGAACTCTTTTCAATCAGTTAAGAATCAGAATTCCTACCAATAAATATGAAGAATTTCTCACTTCAGTAGAAGGACAGGGAAAAGTTACGGGAAAAGAAATTAATGTCGAAAATATCAGTAAGCAATATTTTGAAACAGAAGCTGTTATAGAGTCTCTGGAAATTCAAGAAGACAGACTTCTTTCAATGATGGACAAAGCTGAAACTATTCAGGATATGGTTACTATCGAACAAAGATTGACAGATGTCCAGATGCAATTAAATAAGTACAATACTTTGTTAAGTACAATGGATACAGATGTTCAATATTCAACAATTACACTAGAAGTGACTGAAGTTATGGAATATTCTCCAGCCATCAATCCTCATAAAACAAATAAGTTTGTTGATAGATTAAAGAATACAATTATTGATTCCTGGAGTTCCCTGTGGGCTCTACTTGAAGGTTTATTATTCTTAATCATTAGATTTATTCCTTTTGGATTAGTCTTTGCGCTCATTGCAGTTCCTATAATACTCATTGTATCCAAGCATAAAAAAAATAAATCACCCAAAGTGCCTACGGCTATAAAACCAATGAATAATGAGCCTAAAAAACCAATAAACGATTCAAATAATAAATAAAGACAATACCCCGAGAAATCAACTCGGGGTATTTTTATCAAAAAATAAATTAAATTATACATAAAAATAAAAAGAGCAAGAAGACTCCTACTTTTTAGGTTTGCAGAGCAGTCAGAATAGAACCCAAAAATAAGAGTATAATACGAAAAAAACTTGAAAAATCTTCCATGATATGATATAATACAAAAAGTTGTTAATTAAAGAAATATTGCAAATTGTAATAGGAATAATTAACACTAGGAGTACTAACACTTTGGAAGAAATTTCAAATGTTAAGAATAAAAAGAAAGGATTAAGAAAGAAAATGAATAAAAGAAACATTCGTAGATGTTTACTTGGTATTTCTTTATTTGGATTAATCTTATTCAGCGCAAACGAAAAAGACGTGAAAAAAATTCAGTCTGATATTCCCATAATGTTAGCAGATGATGCAGTTGAAACTGCAGAAATCAGATTTACCAATAACGAGGTTGAAACTGTTGAAGCAAGATTCTTGGAGCAACCTTCTGTTTTGTCCGAAAAGATTGCAGTTAATCCTAATTACGAATATACCAATGAAGAAGTAACTCTCTACGCCAAGACAGATGATGCAAAAATTGTTAACCGTCCTGAGCCTGAAAAGCAGGTAACTTTAAAAAAAGTCGAAAAGAGAGAAAAGTTAACTGCTAGAGGATATAACGAGTACAACCAGACTTATAAGGTTGAACTTGATGGAAAAGATGCTTATGTGAACAAAGATGAATTCAGTGAGGATCTCGCAAATGTTTTTGATGAAGTTTCAGGCGAAAGATATGTTTCCCAACCTGTATTATTAAAAGTTTATCCTTCTGCTATGGCAGAAGCACTTATTGAATTAAATCCTAACGATCAGGTGATTCTTTTAGGAACTAACCTTGAAGGTTTTTACAAGATTAAGGCGGGAGATACTGTCGGATATCTCTCTGAAGAGTACCTATCAGAAACAAAAGTTAATTATGTTACAGATGCTCAGAAAAAAATTGCTGATATAGCAAGAAGAAATGCAGGAACTTATCCTTGCGATCCTGGATACTGTGCAGCCTGGGTTTCTGGTGTTTATATGGCAGCAGGATATAGTTTCAAAGGAGCAAATGCTATTGACTTCTGGCTTAACTGGTCAGAATCTGGTTCTACTGATATAGATAATATTCCTATTGGGGCTGTTGTTGTTGGAAGTAGTGGGGGCGGAGAACTTGGAAATCTTTATGGCCATGTAGGTATTTATATTGGTGATGGTATGGTTGCTGAGAATATCGGCAGCTTTAATATTATGCCTTTGGACAAATGGGCAGCTCGCCAAACAGGATACTGCAGAGGATATCATGGATATATCGGATGGGTATGGCCAGGAAATAACGTACTTGGTGACGGTGTATAATTAAATCGAGGGGTAAAAAGCACTTTAAATAAAGTGCTTTTTTTTCTTTACATTTTAGCACAAGTGTGCTATAATAAATCCATAAGAATATTAACCTTGCTCAAAGAAAGGATGGATTTATTATGAGTATTGTTTTTAGTTTCATAATCGTGTTTTTGATGTGTTCTCTGGCTGGAGACATCACCCAGTATATCAAGCTGAAGCCAATTATTTCCTGGCAAAAGAAAAATAAGGTTAACAATCGTCAATTTAAGTACGTAAGCTCCAATATCATTATGGATGCTATTGCTGTTTTGTTTATTTCCGTGATGGCAATTCTGTACATTTCTAGTTTGCCTATCAATGCTTTAGGCTATACTGTTATTTTAACTATTGTAGGTATGATTGGAGCAGTAATTTTCTTTGTAAAAATTAATACGAATGAAAACACAAAACCTATTATGGTTCTATTTAATGGATTTACAAATAATTGTAATGCTGTAATTAAGAATTATAGTAAGTATGATTCCAATCCTGTTATTAAGGATCTGATTTCAAAGATTATCAACTCTGAGAAAGATATTTTTTTCAATATTTCTATTCTGAAAAAAGCCATGGAAACGAATGAACTTAATCATACTGAGATTGAAAAAAATTTACAAGAAACTCATTCTCAGTGTTATAAGTATGAGACTGCACTTATCAAGGAAATCATACAAGAAGATACAAACTTCAGTTTGACCAATTCAGTCTATACTCAACAGAATTAATACAAAACGCCTTGGTATCAACCAGGGCGTTTTTTAATACAATATCAAAGTATTAGTTTTTATATTATTGTTTTTCTTCTGACTGCTCTGCACAGTTAAAACTGGCAGGTTCTTGTTTAATAAGACTTCAATAAGAGGTCGGCAATGGTAGCTTTCTTGCTTAAAATTTTGTAAAAATAAATATATAATAATACTAGAAATTGAGTTAATACAAAAAAGTAAAAAAATTATTTAGAGAGAAAGGAAGAACTATCTATGAGTATTATTTTTAATTTTCTTGCAACTTTTATTATTTTGTCATTTATTTTGCATCTTATTCTCTATATTAAATTTAAACCAATTCAAACCTGGCTAAAAGAAAATAAGATTAAATGCAAAAACTCTAACCCTCTAAAAAAATATATTGTTTATGATATTATTACAATAATATTAATTTTCAATGCAAATAATATCTATACATCATCCTTGTTAAAATCCTATCGACTTCTAGTAGAAATTTTAGCAATTGTAGGAGTTATTACAGGAATTATGTTTTTTGCAAAAATAATTACAAACAAAAAGTCTGAATGGTATTTAACTGCATATGATAATTTTACTTGCAATTGCGAAATGATTATTTGTAATTATGGAAAATATTCTGAAAATTGTCTAGTTAAAAATCTGATATGCAAAATCATCAAATCTGAAAAAGAAACTTTTCTAAAAAAAATCAAACTAAAAACTAAAACAAAGTCTGATTTGTTTAATTCAGAAGAAAGTAAACAAATATGGCGAGAAAATCATCAAAAATGCTATGAATATGAAACAGTTCTAATTGATGAGTGTATGAAAACTGATCCTGAATTCAGTTTCTTATTTCCTGTTTACGGACCTTTAGACTAAAAAAAGGCCTTAGCTAAAAGCTAAGGTCTTTTTTGTTACTCAAGGAACCAAGGTTTCTCAGGTTCTGGAACCTTAATTCTCTTTTCAGGAGTAGAATTATTCATGAGAAATTCACACTCGGGACATAAAGTAGAAAAGCCAAAAGGAGATAATATCTTGCCGCATCTATCACAGGTTTTTTGATCTGAGAAAGTTTCGGCAAGTTTTTTTGCGTTAATTGTCTCAATATCTCCCGTGTACACAATGCCTGGCTGAGAGTATATCTCTCTTATTGAAATACTTACAGGACGAATAGTTCTTACATGTTTATCAAAAACTCTGTCCTTCGTTAAATCAACATCAGAATTGAACATCTGATTCCACCTTTCTTACCTTTTCCAGCTCTGCTTTAATTTCTTCAAGAGAAACAGGCTGAATCACAGGATGGACAATATCTTCTCGGGCCTTCTTAGAAAGAGAAACAAACTTATCCAAAGTCAGGTCGCAGTACTCATCAACCCAATCGCCAATAACATAAAAGCGGTCATTAAGCATACGAGATTCGACAAAGTGATGCTTAGGGTCAACTTTAGCATCCTCAAAGACACCAAAGAGAATGGGGTCTCGATCTCTTGTCTGAATTCTTTCTTCTCGTTGATAATTCTTGGTTACAGTACTTGTATAATCTGTAAAAAGAACATACATCTGGTTAAAAACCTTCTTGGTTTTCTTGATTTTCTCCTGAATTTCAGGAGGAATTTGACGTGGATAATCTTTCAAAGAAATCAGCTTGATAGAAGATTCCTGGACATTTCGCTGAGACAAAAATTCATCGATATCATCTCTGAAAATATACTCATCAACGCCTACTTCAATAGCTTTTTTCTCTTTTTCAATGCATTCGATAAGGAATGCCATCTTTTCCAAACTCTTATACTGTCCAGTCTGAATGAATTCAGCAGACAACAGTTCCAAGTTGTTTTTGTACTCCTCTAAATCCTCTGGAGTAACCTTTGTACGAGTAGCTTTAAGCTCTTGGAAAATCTGATTCGCAGATTTTACCTTTTGGCGCTCCTCTTTATGCTTTTTCAGTATTTTTTTAATAGTGTTAAACATATTTATCATCCTTTCCTCGTCAATGTTGTACACTTTATATATTTAATTATACACTAAAATTTAAAATTTTGCTATTTCCAAAGATTTGTAGAAATTAAAATATTATAATTTAAAATTTCCAATAATATTAAAAGAAAATCTCCAAATAATTGTTGATAATAACAAAATCATAAAAATACCGTAAGAGGTACTTTACAATATCGCCTATATGTGCTATAATAAAGAAAATAAAAAATAAGAACAATATCAATAACCCTCCACTTGTAAAAGTGAGGGTCTCTGACAAAATTTAGATAAAGTTCGAAAGGAGTAAGTAATGAATGTAAGAGACCTCTCGCCTAGAGAGATGAAATATGCCCTGGGTACTCTGATGTATTGCCCTGGTGATAACGAAAAAATTGCTGATAAACTCATTAATAATAAATTTCCAGATCTGAATGTTCTAGTTCTGTGTCTGGAAGATGCTATTCTTCTTCAAAATCTTGATCATGCGACCAATATTTTGGAAGATACTTTAAATAAAGTTCAGCATGAATACAAGAAAAACAGTAATATCAATCTTCCTCTGATTTTTATCCGAATTAGAAATCCTGAGCACCTGGAATATTGTGCTAAGCGGTTTTTTAAGTTCAAGAAGATTCTGAATGGCTTTGTTCTGCCAAAATACGATCACACCGTAAGTGAACAGTACAAGAGAATTATCAATAATATTTCTTATCAGAAGTTTCTGTTCCTGCCTATTTTGGAAAGCCAGGTTCTTATTGAAACTGCAAACAGAAAAGAAGAGCTGATTAAGCTCAAAGAAGACATGCTTTCTACTCATGGTATCATGGGAGTTCTGGTTGGAAGCAATGACCTTTGCAATTACTTTGCTATTCGCAGAAGTCCTTATCAGACGGTATATGATATCGGCGTTGTGCGTGATATCTTGACTGATATCATCTGCATTATGGGTAAGGATTTTATCGTCAATGGACCTATCTGGGAATATTTTGACGGCGACAACTGGGAAGAAGGCTTGAAGAGAGAAGTAGAGCTTGACCAGCTGAACGGATTTGTTGGGAAGTCCTGCGTACATCCTAAACAGCTTGCAACAGTAAAAGAAGCAATCAAGGTCAATAAAAACGACTTTGAAGATGCAGAGGAAATTCTGAATTGGACTTCTGAAAAGGGAGTTGCAAAAGGCAAGCATTCTGGAAGAATGAATGAAGTTGCCACCCATCAAGCATGGGCAAGAAAGATTTATACACTGGGACGTCTTTATGGCGTAAAAGAATAATAGGAGGATAACTATGAATATTTTAGAGAATAAGACTAATAGAAATATGGATGAAGTCATTTGTATTTCAAAGAGGGATGGAAATAAGAAAAGACCTTACCTGATTCTGAACAAGCTTCAGGCCAAGTATTTGCCTGTTAAGGCAAGAGAAGCACTGGGTATGTTCCAGACCCTTGCAGAGGAAGTAAAGCTTTCTGGAAGCGGATGCGGTGTTGTGGTAGGTTTTGCAGAGACAGCTACGGCTATCGGTGCAGAGGTCGCTCATACTCTGAGCGAAAAGTACCCTGGCATGGAAATTATTTTCTTGCCTACGACCCGTGAGACTTACGATATTTCCGAAAGAGTAGAGTTTACAGAAGACCACTCCCATGCAGTTGAGCAGATTCTTTACGCAAATAAAGAGCTGCTGGATAAGGCAGACTACATCATCTTTGCAGAAGATGAAGTAACTACTGGCAATACTATTTGCCACTGTGTTAACCATCTGAAGACCATGACCGATGCAAAATACATCGTTGCTTCTTTGATGAACTGTATGGATGATTCAGAAATGGCTAATTTTGAATCCCTGGGAATTAAGGCTGAGTGGCTTATCAAGACAGACAAAGAAGGATTTGATAATTACACTTTGGAATATGATACCAGTGATAAAATTTCTGAACGAAACAGAGTTCTTTCTGAAACTGAAGACTCTGAAATGATTTTCTTGGAATACGGTCGTGACAGAATCAAAAATCCTCGTCTGGGTACAGAAATCAAGGATTACTATAATTCCTGTGTTTCTGTTTCTGAACAGATTTTTCAGGAATATGAAGAAAGAATGAAAAACTGCAAGCACATCCTATGTCTGGGAACTGAGGAATGTATGTATCCCTCTATTATTCTGGCTGATGTTCTGTCCAGGCATGGGAAGGAAGCAGTTGTACAGGCTACGACCAGAGTTCCTACCTGCGTCCATATTGAGGGTGAAGATACCTTAAAAACCCGAAATACCATTGAAAGCCTTTATGGTGACAGAGTAAATTATATTTATAATTTGGATAAATATGATTTTGTATTTATTGTTACTGATGGTAAGATCCTCCCAGACAAAATGATTGAAGTTCTCCACTCCTATGAGAATGAGAAAATTTCTATTATTTTTATCTAAAAGATATAAGCACATCCTCTAATTTCAGGGGATGTGTTTGTTTTTTACTTGATTTTATAGCCCATATGTGCTATAATTAAAGTATAAATAAAAGAAAGGATGGAAGCCATGAAAGATGTAACTGAAATTGTATCAATCATTGAAAAAGCGCTGATAGCTTCAGGGGCTGAAGTCAAGAAATACAGTGAAAGCAAGAACTATTTCACGACAGCTGATGAATGCCTGATGGTAAAAACAGCGGATAATCAGTATTTTTCAATCAGCATTGACAAGGAAAAAGCTTATACGAATCCCAACACCCTGAAAAGGGTTCTTCCCTGCGAAACATTCAATAATTTTAAAAGAAAGGAAATGTAAAAATGAAAAATTTAGGAAGATTCTATGTGGCCAGTGCAGATAAAGGATTTAGCTATAATCTAAAAGAAGATGGTACTCAAATTTATATTATCATCGCAAAAGATTTTCTCAATGGTAATTACATCATGTCATCTGTTACTAACTCTCCTGATTTAAGATGGAGATGTTATCGGGCTATTGATATAAAGAAGACGATCTCTAAAGATGAAGCAATGGAAATCATTGACAAAAAAATCAGTGATTTAAAGAATACCATCACTCTGATTTCTAACCCTACTCGTGAATTAAAATACGAGAACCAGAAAAATGAATTTGAGAAACTGATTCGTTCTGTAAGATTTACTCATTCTTTGAAAAATTGTTTTGAAGCCAACGCAAAGAGTCCCGAAGTTCTAAAAGACAATATGGATTATCAGAAAGTTCGCAGAGGTTTTAAGGGTATGCAGCGTCGCCTGTACTACTATTACAGCTATAAAGCTCATGAAGTAGAAGAAGCAATTCTCAGCCTTCCTGACATCTTCTATCTTGAACATAGCTTTGAAATCGAAAGCTTTAACAGAGCATTAACTTCAAATGTTTTGAATTACCTCAACAAGAGACTGGACGATTTGACCCGAAAAAAAGAACTTATGATTCAAAATTTTAATCAGATATCAGAAAAAATTAGTTGACAAAGTAGCACATATGTGCTATAATATTAATACAGTTAAGAAATACAAAACAGAAAGAGAGGATTTAAAAATGGAACTGGTAAATAAGATTCATGCTGATATTAAGAACGCAATGATCGCTCATGACAATGAGACTCGTGATACCCTGAGAATGGTACTGGGTAACGCTCAGATGGTGGCTAAGGAAGCCCATGTAGAGGTTGCAGATACTCATATGCTGAGTGCTCTGCAGAAGGAAATCAAGCAGACCCATCAGGCTTTGGATATTTTGAAGCAGAATGGTCAGGAGTCTGGTGAGTTCTATGATAAAAATATTCGTCGTCTGGCGGTTCTGGAAAAGTACATGCCTAAAGCAATGAGCGAAGATGAGATTGCAGCTCGTATTCGTGAGCTGATTGCAGGTATTGACACCAGCAACAAGGGCCTGGTCATGAAGACAGTTATGACTGACATGAAGGGCAAGGCAGACGGCAAGCTGATTAACAGCATTGTTATGAAGGTTATTGCTAATAAGTAATGGCCTTCCATTGATAAAAAGAAAGGAGAAATTTTGATGAATAAGAATTCCCTATTGTGCAACTTCATCCACAACCACAAAAATAATTGGCAAGAACTACTGTCTGGTTCCCCTTATTTTTTGAAGATTAAGACTGAAGGCCCTCTTGCAATCTTTAACTATAATCTTCTGGCAATCGATATGGTAGAAACCGAGGACGGAGAGGTAACCAAGACTATGGTTTGTGATTTCTCCATTCCCGAAGTACAGGAAGCTCGTGGAATCATCATCAATACTGAAACCGAAGAGGTTGTATGTTGGCCTTTCCGCAAATTTGGAAACTTTGGTGAATCCTATGTAGATGAAATCGATTGGGCGACTGCTCAAGTGCAGGAAAAAGTTGATGGCTCTATTATGAAACTTTGGTTTAACGATCTAACCAATTCCTGGCAAATTTCCAGCAACAGCATGATTAATGCTAGTGAGTCTACTACTTCTATGGGCAATTCTCTTAAGGCATTGTTTGAAGAGGCTGCAAAGACTCAGGGCCTTGATTATTCCAAGCTGGATAAGAACAAGACTTACATTTTTGAACTTGTCAGCCCTCTTAACAGAGTAGTTATCAAGTACAGTAATGTAGAAATCTACCATACTGGTACTCGAAACAACATCACTGGTGTGGAGTCTGTTGATGAAATTGGCATTAAGAAACCTAAGAAGTATCCTTTGCATACTCTCCAAGATTGTATCGTTGCGGCTGAAAAGCTGAATGCAGGACTGGATAAGTTTGAGCTAGAAAACGAAGGTTTCGTTGTTGTTGATGGAAATTGGCACCGCATCAAGGTTAAATCTCCTGACTATGTTCTTGTGCATCATGCACTGAATGGTGGTATCCTCTCCAAAAAGAAGATGGTTCGCTTGATTCTTGAAGGAGAAGCAGAAGAGTACCTTTCTTACTATCCTGACTACGAGAAAGTTTTCCGTATCTATGAGAAAAAGATGGAACAGATTCGTCTGTCTATCGCTCATAGTGTAAAGACTGCTCGTGAATTAGAAAAGAAATACGATAACCGAAAGGCTATCGCAAAGGAAGTCTGCAAGCTGAAAGATAAGAGCTGGATCTTCCAGGCTTTAAACGGACAGAACGCAGAAGAAATCTTTGAAAACATTCGAGAGTCCAAGCTTATCGAAATGCTGGATAAGGTAGAAGTCTAAAAAAAACCGCTAATCTTTTTAGGTTAGCGGTTTTTTGCGTATAGAAATAGCCCCAGAAAGTATTACTACTTCTGAGGCTGTTATTTTTTAGGTTTTTGAATTTTCGAAAAACTAATTTCAGTACTTAAAAACCTTACAACATTTAAGTTAGCGTCGTAGAATGTTGTAATAAGTTGGACGACTTACACCCAGCTTGCTCAAAATTTCAGAAACAGTCAACCCCTGCTTACGATAATCCAAAATTGCCTGCTTACGATAATCTGTTTTCTTTACAGGCTTTTTACCCTGATTCAAGATCTTGTAGTAAGTCTGTTGATTCATATCAAGCTTTCTCAAAATATCTTTTACCTTCATTCCCTGCTTTCTGTAAGCAAGAAGATCCTCACGAGTAATTTCTCGTTTAACAGGTTCAACCTTTAAAACATTGTAAATTGTGGCAATACTCAGATTGAATTCATCAGCAATCTCTTTATTAGATTTGCCTTTTCCTTTCATTTCTCGAATTTTCTTGTTTCGAGATTCCTTATCAATAGGCTCAAAACCAGGAGTTGCATTAACAACAGAAGCCACAGTATTCCAGCTGATGCCAAGTTTTCGAGCAATTTCAGTATTCGGCTTACCTGCCTTCTTCATCTTTATGATATTTTTATTTCTTGTTTCCTTAGTCATAACTAAAAACCTTCCTTTTGTTGATGATATTATGATTATTTACATATAACATTCAAATTATTCAAAAAATAAAAAAATATTTGATAAAATCAAAAAAAATAGCCCATTAAAGGGCTCTTTAGTCTTGAAGTATTTTTTCTGCTGTTATATAATACTATTAAGAAAAAAACAATTGAATAGGAATAGTGCAAGTTTTTTGTATATTATTTACATACAAAAGAAGCCCACTCTTACGAGCAGGCTTCCTTGCGGGTCCGAAAGATTTTGGAAGAATCTTTCTGGGACTTCATGAGATACAATAACAACAACACAATAAAAAAAATCTCAATTCCTATATACAGATTATAGCACATACACTCATATGTGTCAATAAAGAAAATTCTAAAAGAATTATTTTTATAACAGCAAAACATTAAATGTAAAAAGCTATAATCATATAGGAGAAAGATTGTAAAAGGAACGTGTTGAACTGGATTGTATCTCTAAGAAGATACTATCCAGTTTTTTTGTTTTTTATAATAAAAAACAGAAAGGAGTTTTCTATTTTGAATTTCATCGATGAAAACAACCCATACACTTCATTTTTAAAAATTAAATCTAATGCAAAAGAAAATGAAAAGAAGCGTAAAATCAAAGCTAATTATGCGGAGAAAAACGAGTCCTCAAAATTTGTAATGATTAATTCAAATTCTTCCATGCTTGTTAAATACAAAGAAATTGCCAAAGAAGATCCTGTTGCCTTAATTTTGTTTATGGCACTGGTCAATTCCAAGAAGTTCGGAGGATTGCATTATGCAAAAACAACACAAGCAGAACTGGCAGAAAAAACAGGTTATTCTTTGTCAAAAATTCAAAAGTCCATGAGTGTACTTTATAAGTATAATTTCGTATTTTATTGCAGAGAAAATAGTGCATATGTCCTGTCTCCGTCCGTGATAAGAGATGGGAATTTTGAAGATTATGCTTTTTTCCCCGATGCAACCCCTCCCGAAATGTTCGAGGAGATCAAGTTTAACAACTTCGTGAAATGGGATTATCATGTTTCCTGCCAAAGAAAAATGGTGAAAATGTTTAAAAATAAAGCTAAGGCTTTTGCCGCATTCTTTATTATGAGCATCATGATGAACAAAATCGGAGAATTCGTCAGCCAAAAGGGAAAATACATCAGAGCTATCAAAACCGTAGTTAAAATTCTGGCACAGTCTCTGGATTGCAGTATTCGTACAGTCTACCGTATTTTATCTTTTCTGAAAAAGAACAAGTTTATTCAGAAAATACAGACAGCCAGAAAAAAGACCTTCAAATTAAACGTTACGATTTCCTGGAAATTCTTCAAAAAAGCTTCCATGTTCAGAGAAGATATTCTTAATTTACAGAATTTGGTCGATTCTTATAGAGCTCAAACAGCTTCTACAAGAAAAAGCAAGCTAGCTTTCAGACTTGAAGTTCAGCGACATGCTTATCATCTAATTTGAAAAAGAACAATTAAATTTCAAGCTCTTTTTAGAAAGTACCGAAAAGGGCTATTTTGTGCTGCTCTTTTTTATTTCCACTAATCTTTAACTCTTTTCAAAGAGCCTTTTCCATCAATTTAAAGAGATTTTAAACAGAAAAAATGTTCAAAATCAAATGCCTGGCAATATTTTCAAAAAGATATTTCCAGTTATTTTTTTGTTTTCAAAGCCAACTGACAAATAATACTACATCAAAAAAGCTCAAAAGCATTGAGACGCAAGCATTTTTTCAATTTTTCAGCATTTTGACTCTCTAATAATACTACGCACCCTTAAGTCATTACTTGGTTTTAGAAAGATTTAAATTTTTTCGATTATTTCAATTTTAGTTTAATCTCGAAATGAGGCTTTAATCGAAAAATAGAAATCCTTTCAAAGCTTCAAGCTCAACTTCAGAAGCTAAAAACTAAAAAATAAACAAAAGATCAAAAACAAAAAATCTAAACTTTTTTATTTTTTTAATTTTTCCATCCTTAAACTTTGAAATTTTTGACTTTCGACAGCTCAAATGCACTTCAGAAGAATAACTAAAAAACAAAAATTCCAAAGAAACAGTTTCAAATAGGCTCCAGAACATTAACTACACAAAATGCCTCATTAAATAAGCTTTTTCATTTTTTCAAGATCTGCTTCAGAAGGAGGCAAAAAGTATCAGAATTTAATATATTTTTAAAAATTCCTGGACCTAAAAATCTGGAAGTTTCAGTTTTTGGATTAATATTCTCTTTTTTATTGCTTTTATGCACTTTTATGAATAAAACTTAAAAAATATGCATTTTTATTCAGGAATTCCTGTATAAATGGGATTTTTTAGATCTTGAGTCCTGGTTTTAAGATTTCTGGCTGAAATTGAAACTTCTAGAGTTTCTTCGTCCAGAGCTTTTTAAATAGAACTCATAAATTAAAAGAAATGCCGCTATAAGATTTTTTTTAACTTTAAAGGCCTTAAAAACAGAATAAAACCTAAATACCAGGCTTTCCTGGGTCAAGAATCCTTTTGTTTTTTCAGAAGATTTAGCTGTAAAGAGCTTTTTCTGTGCAAAAAAGAAAAAATCAAGCTGTATATAAATGATTTTTTGGAAATATTTTTCATTTTTAATTTAAAAATGCTAGAATTAATCATAAAGAAACAAAGGAAAGGAGAGAGTTAATGGATAATAAATACTTAATTGTGTTAGAAAACAACACTCTTGGAGTTCTCATCGAGCTGGATAGAACTTTTCACAAAAATCAAGAGTACATAAGATATGAGCTTTTGTCCAAAATAAATGATTTGCTGCTTCCATCGTTGCCTCATTATGAATGGTTTGATGACTATTGTGCTTATGACAACTCTGGTTCGCTTATCCAGGAAGGGTTCATTAATAAGGAATTAACTGTAAAAGATTTTTTGAAAGAGTACACAGGCGTACAAGAGTATACAGGAGCTTTTAATTATAGATATTCTTATCCCACATATGAAAGAACGATCAGATCTTATTGTATCGAAATCGAAAGAGAACAGATGAGGGAAGCTGTCGTTTCTTTTCTTGAAGATGAATTCAATGAGCCAATTACAGAAGATTTCCAAGCTGAAATTATGGAAAATCTTCCATCTGATTTGCAGATAGTTTCAGAACACGAAGGTGATCTTGTTTATAAATTAATAATAGGAATAGCTGAAATTCAGGATGTCCAATTGAAGGATATAGATGACATGTTGAACAGTTAAAAGCGCTATAATTGATTTAGTTAATCTACTATGAGTGTATACTTGTTTTTTGTAATTAAAATCAATTCTACGGTGTTTTAATACAATATACCTATAATATATATGTTTTATATTTTTAAAATGTGTATATTATAGGTATATTGTAATTATATAAATTAGAATAGAAATAAAAACGTCTTCTCTTTCTGCTTTTTTGTACATTTTTGCCATATTAAAGTTTCTTGAAGATTTTTGGCTTCTATGTTATAATAAGGTGTGTAAAAGTTTCAGATACATTCAGAAAAGGAGGAAATGATATGAAAGTATCTATCAGTAAGAAAACGTTGGTGAAAGCACTTGAATTTGTGCTTGCTAGCAATTACAAACTGAAAGAGGAGGACACTACTATTCTGCTGGACTGCGATGAGTATCAGTTAACCATCGTAGGAGGCAATGAGGAAAACCATTTGGAATTCCGTTTCGATGCGGAGGTCGAAGAGCCTGGTTCTGTTATTGTCTCTGCAAAAGGACTTGATAAGAGTCTGAAGGGATTCAAGACAGAGAATATCGTTATCAGTGCAAATCTGGAAGATGCATTTTTCAGAACTGATGAAGATGCAAGCTTTGCAAGTGTTATCAGTCTAAAGGCTTGTGAATCTGATAAATTCACTGTACCCGAGGATGCTAAGGTAACACCTATTGCAACTGTAAAAGCTTCTACCGTGGCAGATGCCCTTGAAATCCCTATTCTGGGAGTAAGCAAGAAGGCTATCAATGAAAGTATGCGAAATCTCGGTATTATTATCAATGGTGATAAGATGAGTTTTGCAGGTGTCAGTGAGAGTCAGTTTTCAAAAAACACGATTGCTATTCCAGATACAGGGCTTTCCATGCGTCTCAATACTCCCCTGCAGGCCATGAAAAACATTATTAAGATGTTCAAGAAAGGTCAGCACGATATCAAGATTGCTCTGGAAAACAACTCTGAGGGTTCCTTCCTGACTTTCAAGAATGAGTTCTCTTCTTATGCAGTTGTTGCTGATGAAGGATTTGCAGATTTTGAAAAGATGGAAGACAAAATTGCAGGTATGAATGATCACGAGCATTATCTGAAATTCAATGCGTCCGATATGTCTCGAATTTTTTCTGGCATTCCTGGCTCTGCTAAGGTTGACTCTATCCTGGCTTTCAGTGCTAATAAAACTGGCGATAAGCTGAAAGTCTCACTGGAAAGTGCAGAAAATGCTTCCAGCGCTGTCATCGAATGCGAGAGCAAGAACATTCAGAAGATTTTCGTTCCTGGAAAAGCATTGAAGGAAGTGTTGAGCCATCTGACAGAAGACCAGATTACAATAGAAGTCATTGACAACCAACTGGGTATTCTAAACGAGGGTAATGTTAACAATATTATCAGTCTTATCTACAAGACTGAAGAGTAAAAGGAGAAAAATTATGGGCTACATGACCAGTATTTGCATCTTAAATGATGGATGGGATTTGATTAAAAAGAATCCTGATGAATTTCTGGATGCTATCCAGAAAGGAATGGTCACATTTAATGACAAAGCTGTTTCTTATCATTCAATCAAGAATTTCAGCTCTCCTGTTATGGTAAGTCGTTCCAAGCATGCCGACATTCCTCAGCTGCATCTGGCACACATGAACTCTATGATTTCTTTGAATGACCCTATGGATTATACAAAGAATTCCACGAGCTTTCAGTGCCTTCAGAATAGCCTTATTACAGCACAGCGTATTCTGGATGATGCAAAAGAACAGGTAGAAAATACCGTCTGCTGTAAGGTTCTGGAAGACATTATTCGAGAAGGAAATGATATCCATGAGATGGATCTCCCTGAAATTCAGAAATATTTTGAGAAAAGCGAATGGGTGAACTATTCTCTGAGTAAGTCTCTACCTCAGAAGTTAAAAAAGAAAGCAGATTATTATTTAAAACTGATTCAACAATAAAAAAGACCCTGATACCTTATGGTATCAGGGCTTTTTTGTTTTAGCCAATTACAGCTCGTCGCAATTGTAGATATGCATCATGTTGTAATTGTCATCTTCATAAACAACCAAGGATGAAGTCTCTTCAAGAGATACCTGAATACCCTCATCCCTCATAAACTGAAGGAAGTCTTCCACAGCATCATTCTTTACCAAAGCATGAAGCATGGTATTTCCTTCCAGATTATGGTCTTTGATAAACTGTTTAGACAGCTCAGGCCATGCCTTAAAAACATTGTCCAGGGTGCATTCTCGCATCCAATCAAATGCTTCCTCCATATTTTCGGCACGAGATGGAATATATTCATCTCCTTCAATAGTATTCGTGATAATAAACATAATTAAAACTCCTTTCTCATAAACAAGTAAACAAAAACTTTTTCTATGCTTACTTTATGTTATTATTATACAATAATTTTTAAAAAAAATCAAAAAATAATAATTTATTTTTATTGACAAAGTAGCACATATATGCTATAATAAATATAGTTCAAAGGAGAGGCACGAGATCGGGCTGTGTAAATGCACGAAAATATCGACCTGTTCATGAATAGGTGTGGAACAAGTCCTATAAAGAGACTTTGTGATTGCAAGCACCGACTGCTAAGTAATTTAGCAGATTTTTAATTAGATTAACATTTAGCGAGGATTTGTTGGTTTCGAGGTAGTTCAAGGTTCAGAAGAACAGGCTTTTTATAGAAGTCAGATATTGGTGAAATTCCAATTCTCAAACACGATAACAAGCTTAAGTTGGATGTGGAGGACAGAGGGCGTGAGACCCTGTGTAGCTAAGTTGTTAATCATTTTAAACATTATGGTTAAAAAATCAATTTTTTCTATAAACTAGAAAAAAATTGTTTAAAATTCTTCCCAAAAGAATTAAAACTTTGGGTGGTGGAGAGCTGATTTCGAAAAATAAAAATGAAGGAGGTTCTTGTATGAGAAAGTTAGTTACAATTCAGGAAATTAAGGATATTGTTCCTATTAAGGATGCAGATGCAATTGAACTTGCAAAGATCCTTGGATGGCAGTGTGTAGTAAAGAAAGGAGAATTCAAGAAGGGAGATAAGTGTGTATACTTCGAAGTTGATTCGTTCCTTCCTATTGAACCTCGTTATGAGTTTCTTGTAAAAAGCTCTTATAGAAAAAATGAAATTATGGGCGAAGGTCTTCGAATCAGAACTCAGCAGATGCGTAAGTGTCTATCTCAAGGTCTAGCTCTACCTCTAAATTTGTTCCCAGAAATCCCTGCAGATACTCTTGTGGATACAGACATTTCTGAACTTCTTAATGTTAAGAAATGGGATATGCCTGAAGTCCAAGGCTCTTCTGGAACAATTGTCGGAAACAAGCCTTTTGGTATTCCTACTACTGATGAAACTCGAGTTCAGTCTATTGATGAACTCCGCAAGCAGCTTTTAGGCAAGAAGTACTACATCTCAACTAAGATGGACGGTACAAGCTGCACCATCTATTGCATTGATGGAAAAGTTGGTGTCTGTGGACGCAATACTGAATACAAAGATGATGGTAAATGCTCTATGTGGACTTATGTTCACAACCACAAAATTGATGAAGCTTTGAAAACTCTTGGAAGAGACATTATTATTCAGGGAGAATTCTGTGGTGCTGGTATTCAGAAGAACAGACTGAAACTTACAAGCCCTGAAATTTACGTTTTCAATGTTATGGACAGACGTATGAATCTACAAGATCTGTACACTATCCAGGACACTTGTAAGACAATCGGCATGAATATGGTTCCTGTTGAAGAAGTTGGAGATAACTTCAATTACACTCTTTCAGAACTACTTGAAAAAGCAAGAGGAAAGTATCCAAGCGGCTTGGATAAGGAAGGTATTGTCGTAAGACCTGTCACTCCTGAATACTGTGATATGCTTGGGAAATCTTTGTCTTTCAAGGTTTTGAACAACGATTTTCTTCTGAAAGAGAAGTAAGAAAAGGGGAGGCTGGTAAAGCCTCCTCTTTTTTGTTATAATTTAATTATGAGAGTAAACTGATAAAGATAAGAAAAGGATTAAAGGAGGCATTGTTATGCTAAGAAAAATTAGAAGAAACTATATTGTGGTTACATTATCTTATGTTATCGCTGTAGCGGTAACGGCTGTAGTTCTGCACATTACTGTCTTTGAGGCTGCTGCAGCTTTTAGAGGTAACGACACTTCTATTGGAGGAGAAATCTTCCTAGTGCCGTTCTTTTTAATATCAAGTTGCATTTTTTATCATGGTGTTATTTACTGGCATTATGAAAATAAAATCAATAGCTTTGTTTGTGCTTTAAAAGCAGCCAAGAAAAGTAATTACGCAGGATATGTTTATATCCAAAAACCATGGACTAATGGGATTTATGGAAAATACATAACTGATGGTAAAGGCCATGTAGTTTACAGAAAAATCAGCCGAGAAGAACGTGAAGAGCTGGATTTTTAAAAGGAGGAGACCATGAAAAAAATCAGTGAAATCAAAGAGGTAAAAGCAAGGTTAAAAGCCTTAGAGCAGGAGGCAATTTCTGAAATCAAGGAAAACATCTCCACAGCAGAAGAAATGCCTGGTGTTACCAGAATTTCTCCTCTTGCTGTTACAGTAAACTTTAAAAGTCTCTGTAACAACAATTGGAATCCTAAGTTTTACAACACAAAACTTCAGGTAGAAGAGATTATTGCTAAACTCGATACTCTTTCATCCCTGGATCATGTTGTAAAATACCTGAGCAAGCTTGACCCGAAAGACTTTAACCCCGAAGTTCTGGGAAAAGTCTCTGAGATAATCTCGGAGATTGAATGAAAGGAGAACAGCATGGACCTGAAAGAAAAAGTAGATTCGGCCAATAAAATCTTAAATCTTATTGGTATTAAAGGAAAACTGCAGTATTGCGAGTTCATTATAAACGCTCCTAAGGAGCCTCGTATCATGTGTATTCCTAAGGATTACAATCCTTTTGGATTTAATGTCAGCCTGGACACTTCTGGCGAAAAGATTGTTTTTTACCTTTCTCGCCTTAGTAAAGATGTGTTAAGTGCAACCGATGAAAAAACTGCTGAAAAAAACCGCAAAACAATTACTCGAGCTTATGATCTGGTTGATCAACTCAATAAATTGGATTTGCCATCGAAAGGAGAAAATAATGGCTAAACTGTATTTTCGCTATGGAGCGATGGGCAGCAGTAAAACTGCAAATGCTTTAATGGTAAGATATAATTACCATGAAAAGAATCAGAATGCAGTAATGCTTAAACCCAAAACTGACAAGCGAGATGGCGAAACTATCGTCAGATCTCGAATTGGCCTTGAAACTGAGTGTATGTTTGTCGATGACTTTCTAAAATCTTTCAATGAAGAAAAAGCCAAGACAATTAATGCCATAATTGTTGATGAAGCCCAATTTCTTTCTTCCTCAGAAATCGACCAGCTTTCTGATATTGTAGATTTTTGCAATATTCCTGTTCTTTGTTATGGATTAAGAACTGATTTTCAGGGAAAGATGTTCGAAGGCTCTATCCGTTTAATGGAGCTTGCTGATGTGATTGAAGAAGTGCCTACTGTGTGCTGGTGTGGCCGAAGAGCCCAGTGTAATGCTCGTGTTTATAATAGCAAGATTGTTCGCAGTGGTGAACAGGTTATGCTGGGTGGTAATGAGTCTTACGTGTCTTTATGCCGAAAGCATTTCAAAGAAGGTAAGCTTCACGCATAACAAAAAAAGTGGCTAACATCTTATGTTGGTCACTTTTTCTTCTTGAAAATTTTGCTGTTTTAGAGTATTATAAAAGAAAAAATAAATAGAGGAAGGAGAAAAAATGCATATTTTAAATTTAGATTTCTTAAAATCTTTTCCCGAAATAACAATTATTGGACATGCAAATGCTGACTTTGATGCTATTCTGTCAGGACTTCTACTTGAATATGGATTCAATCAGATGGGGATTTCTTCTAAATTCAGATTGCAAGATAACCTCGAAGATGCTGAATTCAAAAAAGTCTCTAAAATGTATAACTTCAAAAAAGAACTCAAAAAAATCGAGAACCTGTCTGAACCTGTATTTCTTGTTGACTTTACTGGTAAATATAACAATGTTGTTGGATGCTTTGATCATCATCCTCCTGTTTGTGAAATCAAGCATAACTACGTCTATGAAGACTCCAGTGCTTGTGCAAAACTGATTTATGACTACCTGGAAGAAAACCATGTAGAGATTCCTAAAATATATCAGGTTCTCACTGTGTACGCATGCTATCTCGATACTGTTTCTTTTTCTTCTACAAAAGCAAGAATGAAAGATAAGGTATGGTGTCAGGAAAAGATTAAAGAATTGGGACTTAATGAGAAAGAGATTGAAAGACTTGGATATGGGATTACTGACATTTCGTGTTCTTTTGAGGATTATATTTGTAACGGTATGAAACCTTATACTCTTTCTGAAAACAGAGAAATTATGTCTTCTTATATTATTACAGAAGATGTTAATTTCGAATTAGATGAAGCTATTTCTATTTTAAGACAGAAGCTTCAGGATAAATATGTCGCTTGGCTTTTTATTATTTGTGATATTGTCAAAAAAGAGACATCTTCAGTTATGATTACCAAGAATTATTCCCTTGTAAACAAAGAGCCAGGAATTCTTTCTAGGGGACAAAAACTTGTTCCTCCATTGATTAATTTCATTAATTTTAAAAATGATGGAAATCTTACCTCTAAATTGATTGAAATTAATAAACAGATTTCAACAATGGAAAGCTGTACTTCTGGATTAATTGCAAGTAATATTACTGATTATGAAGGAGCTTCAAGCATTTTAAAAGGTTCTGATATCACTTATTCCAATGAAGCGAAAATTAAACATGGAGTACCTGCTAAAACCATTAATAATTATGGAGTTTATTCTCCCGAGACAGCTGTTGATATGGCTAAGGCTATTAAAGAACAGTACCAGAGTGATATTTCTGTTGGAATTACAGGATCTTTTAGCAATGTAGATCCTAATAATGCAGATAGTGTTGCTGGAAAAGTTTATTTCTGTATTAATACTAACAAAAACCATATTTTTGAGCTTACTTATTGTAATTTGAATGTATCAAGAAAGGAAATCAAACAGAAGACTGTTGATATTGTTTTAGCAACAATTGATAGCGTTCTCTCTGTTTCTTTTAAGCTTGATTGAGCTCGAAGTTTCTGACTTTTCATTAAGCCAGACTTTAGAATGTGGACAATGTTTCAGATTTAAGAAATTATCTGAAAACCAATATATTGTTCAAACATTAGACATTGTTGCAAAAATAACCCAGGAAGAAAACATCCTTTATATAAAAAGCAATAAAGAAGATATCTCTTTCTGGGTTAATTATTTTGATACAAATACAAATTACTCTAAGATTAAAGCAGAAATAAGCAAAAATAAGATAATGAAAGATATTGTAGCAGAAGGTGCTGGAATTCATATTTTAAACCAGAATTTTTTTGAGACGACAATAAGTTTCATTATGAGTCAAAACAAACAAATACCTCAGATAAAACAATGTATAGAATTGTTCTGCAGAAAATACGGGAACCCTATAAGCTTTGAGGGGGAAACTTATTACGGTTTTCCCAGCGAAGCTGTGAAACCAACACTGGAAGAACTTTCTGAATGTAAAGTCGGATTCAGGAATAAATATATTATGGATGCCTTGGAAAAATTTCAATCAGGAATATTCAATGGTATAGAAACCTGGGAACCTGAAAAGCAAAAAGAAACACTGAAATCAGTTAAAGGTATAGGCGAAAAAGTAGCTAATTGTATTATGTTATTTGGCCTTAGCTGTCATTCAGAGTTTCCTGTTGATGTTTGGATTCACAGAAAGATGCAGAAACTGTTCTTTGATAAACCTGCAACAAAAGAAGAAGTTCAATCAAAAGGATATGAACTCTTTGGAAAATATGCAGGTTATGCCCAACAATATATATTTTATGCAAAAGAAAAGAGCTAAGGATTTTTCCCTAGCTCTTTCTTTTTTATCTCACGAGATTAAGAATTCTCTGTGCAGCTTCTTCTGCTGTATCTGTTGCAGGCAGCATGTAGTCACACAGGCGAATATTGCTCTGCTCACTCTGCAGAGCCATGATTCGATTAATCTTCTCCTCAATGGAGTACTCCCGAGAAAGAATATTTCTCAGAAGATTTTCGTACTTCTGATCCCTGTAAATGGCAATGGTCGGGTAATGTGCTTTCAGGGCAGCATAGCCGCACATATCCACGACAACACACACATTCACCCCTCTCCTGAGAATATTGAAGATTTCATTCTGAGGAATTGCGAATCTGTGAGTACCATAAACGGTACTCTCGAAGAACTCACCGTTTTTCTCCATCATTCTGAATTCCTCTTCAGAGATATAGATATAATCATCTCCAGGATTCTCCTTCGTAGTAAAAGATCGAGGTCGCTCCATGCCTTCTTTACAGAGGATATCAGCAATTTCGTTCTTGCCACTACCAGAGGGACCGATCAGGGCGATAACAGAAGGAACATCGATATGAGGCTCAATAACAACCTGCTTCTTGCGAAGAATGTTGGAACAAATTGCCCAGAGTTCATCGAAGTTCGAGTAGCTCAGCATACCAGAAATGTTTTCATTCCATGACTGACGGCGAACGATAACATATTCAGACTTATTACTGAACAGGTTATGAGGCGCATCATCCACAAATACATCAAACTTTGCGACTTCTTTGGAAGAAGACAAAATGTAGTTCTTGGTAGGCACCCACGGGAAATACTTCTGCAGGCACTGGCCACGGATTCCAGACATCTCAACAGGAACAGCCGTAATGAAGTAGATTTTCACTCCTTCAATTCGAGAGAGCCTTTCGATAAATGCTTGTGCACCTGCGATAGGCTTCTGGTTTCTCACGAAATCGGGAGACTCGAAGTATTGATACATCTTTGCATAGTCTCCATCTTTATAGCCCCAAGATTTCAGATTCAGGGGGTCAAGGTTCAGGCCGTAATCTCGATTAACGCAGTCGATTGCAAGGTTGGCACATTCCAAGAGAAGATCATCACAATCAAATCCGAAAGTAACCTCCTTATTGCAAGAAATAGGTTTTTTATTAAAGTCTTTCATTTATATTTCCTCCTATATTAAACTTTTTCTCCGTAGTTCCATTCCCAGTTGTCTTTGACCTCATCAGACATTCTGGCTTTTTCATACTTACAAATTTTACATGCTCCCTGATTGTGGTAAGCAGAATAATGTTTGCATGCTGAACAAATTCCATGCAGCTGGCTGAGTGCAATCTCAAGCTTTCTCTCAACATCCGTTTGAGCCATATTATTTTCTCCTTTCTCTATAACATTTTACCATCTGTTTTTGGCGTAGTTGTTCTTTTTTACTTCTTTGATTCTGAAATAAAATCTTAAAAAAGTAACAATGGCACCACTAATGATAAATAAGATTGTATAAGCCATAATAAAACTCCTTTCCTCTTAATACAAACTTCTATTTTAATTATAACAAATACAAAAACATCACTCAAGATCTCAACAATCTATCATTAATAAATAAATATTCATTATTTTTTTTAAT
>RCNI01000426.1_pt1 | contig 26693 bp, 22 predicted proteins | sample 2041151 | NCBI WGS metagenome assembly RCNI01 (sample SAMN09708214, study PRJNA481090) | feces metagenome | isolation source: feces | place: Antarctica: Albino Rookery | reverse complement strand
ATCGGAGAACAGCCGCCGCGAATATATCCGGTAAGTGCATTGATTTCATTAACATGTACCATAGCAATGGACTTTTCGCCCACAGCTTTGGCCGCCGCCTTAAGCTCCAGCTTCATTGCAGCAGGGATAACGAAAACATAGACTTTCTTGCTTGCTCCCTGTGCCACCAGAGTTTTAAAAACCTGCGCCGGATTCTGTCCGCATATTTCCGCAACCGTAACACCGTCCACCGCTTCATCGCCATGGGCGTACTCATGGGGTGTATATTTGATTTTTTTCTGTTCCAAAATACGCATAACGTTTGTCTTAAACTCTGCCACAGCTAATCCTCCGGCTATTATAATCAGTTTATTATACTCTCATTCTCACCAATTTTCAACAGCAAGCTACATTATAAATACATGCTAAAAAGCAGACAGCCGATTTAAGCTGTCTGCTTTAAAATACAGATTATTTATTAAGCTGGAAACGCATCAGAATATTTTCTATGCTGCTTTCAAGAACTCTCAAAAAGCGTTCTTTAGTCTCTTCGTCCGGAGCAGGCATACCCAGATCCAGCCACTGAGCAATGAGACCTACAATAGCGTTAGAATAAAGCTCCACTATAAATTCAAAGTCTTTTCTGTCAATATTGCGTCCGTCGGAAACAATGGCAGAAAAGCTGCATATACATCCTTCAATTCTTTCATTCAGAAATTTCAGCATACCGTTTCTGCTGTTTGAATTATAGATGTTAAGTGCAAATGCTTTGTTCTCCTGAAGATAATCAAAAAACGCCTGTACATCTTCACGCCATGTGGAAAGCTTGACTTCCTTAGGTAAAACTCTGTTGGCATCCTCTTCAAAAACCCACTCCAGCAGATCATATACATCATCAAAGTGGTAATAGAAAGTCTGCCTGTTTACATTGCATATACCTACCAGATCTTTAACAGTGATTTTGTTGATAGGTTTTACAGTCATCATCTGTTTAAGAGCATGACCTAATGCTTCTTTAGTTGAAGTAGCCATATTCAACCCCCCTCTATTCTGTTTTGTATTATATCACACTACTCACATAAGGGCAAAGAGGATTTCCACTAAAAATGTCAATTCTGCCTTTTTCTTCATTGCAAATTGAATGTTTTGTTTAAATTTGACGCAAAGATTGACAAAACACTTATTAGTGAAACGGCTAACAAAGTAAAGACCCTGCGGTCATAATTTCATGTGAGAAATTTATGCCGCAGGGCCTTCTATTAAACATAATTCAGTTGTTTCTGAATCTTGCAAGAAAGTCACGGGTTTCCTGCTTCCGGGGTGCGCCGAAAATTTCTTCAGGGCTGCCCTGCTCGCAGATTACGCCGTTATACATGTAAACCACTTTATTGCTTACGTCTCTTGCAAATTCCATCTCGTGGGTAACAACCAGCATAGTCATACCACTTGCAGCAAGGGAGCGCATAACTTTCAGAACCTCGCCCACCATTTCAGGGTCAAGTGCAGAGGTAGGTTCATCAAAAAGCAGAACCTCAGGATTCATTGCCATTGCTCTTGCGATTGCAGCTCTCTGCTTCTGTCCGCCGGAGAGCTGTCTGGGTTTTGCGTTTATGTAAGGTGCCATGCCTACTTTTTCGAGGAACTTCATGGATTCACGCTTGGCCTCTTCCTTGTCTTTCTTTAAGCTCTTAACCTGACCTACAATGCAGTTATCCAGAACGGTCATGTTATTAAAGAGGTTAAAGGACTGGAAAACCATTCCCACCTTTGCTCTGTAAGCAGGTGCCTTCACCTTTCTGTCCAGAACGTTTTCACCGTGGTAGAGAATTTCGCCGGAATCAGCGGTTTCGAGGAGATTTATGCAGCGCAGAAGGGTGGATTTACCGGAACCGGAAGCACCGATTATACTGATAACGTCTCCCTTTTCCACGGAGAAGTCAATGTCCTTTAAAACCTCATGCTGTCCGAAGCTCTTGGAAAGGTGCTTTACTTCTAAAATATTTTCTTCCATTTCAGCGACCTCTCTTTTCGTCAAATTCCCTATTCTGCTCTTTGAAAGGAGTACCGGGGTGATTGTAGGTTCCGGCAGCCATTACCAGCTGGTCATCGGCTGCAAGCTCATAGCTGTTGTCACCGTCAAGCTTCTTTTCAAGCCGGCGGAGAATAAAGGATGCAGCCAGAGTCATTGTAAGGTAGCCGATCATCTCTATTGTGGCAGATGGGAAATACAGGTATGTAGTACCAACTGCTGCTTTGTGGACTGCAAAGAACTCAGTAAAGCCGATAATGAACATTACGGAAGTATCTTTAATATTGATTATGAAGTTATTGCCGATCTGAGGCATGATATTTCTCAGTGCCTGAGGGAATACCACGTTTATCATGGTCTGGAAATGGGTCATTCCTATGGCCTTTGCGCCCTCGGTCTGACCGGGGTCAACAGAAATAATACCGCCTCTCACGGATTCAGCCATATATGCACCGGTGTTTATTGAAACAACCAGAAGTGCTGCGGCCCAGATGCTCTCAAAGCGCATGGCACCGCCGGAGAAATAAGGCAGGCCGAAGTATATGAACACTGCCTGAAGCATCATAGGAGTGCCTCTGAAAACCTCAACATAAATTCTTACTATGGCTCTTATAAGCTTAAGGAAGAATTTCTTTACAGATGAGTCGTTTTTTGAATAAGGTATGGTATTAAGTATTCCGCATATGAAGCCTATAATGCAGCCAATCAAGGTTGCTGACAGCGCAAGCCCCAGAGTGGAGCCTATACCGTGGAGGTACTGGCTGCCGTAGGTCTGCCAAAGGCTTCCTATATCTCGAATTAACTGTGAAAAAACATTCACCGGGGAAGCTCCCTTCTTTTATCAGCTTAAGCCTGCTTGGGCTGAACAGAAACAGCCTCAGCCATAAGGTTATTGAAGTCATCTGCGGTCATGGTGGAGAGGACGGAATCGATGGCGTTCTTAAGTTCGGTATTGCCCCTTCTCACAGAAATACCGATATTAACGTTTTCTGCTCTCTCCTGTTCGCTGAACCGGAAATCACCGTCAGTGCCGGAGAAATCAAGAATAACCATGTCGGGGTAAGCCTTTACAGCGCCCTGTGCGGTGGGCATATCGGTGCAGACAAAGTCAACCATGCCGGTTTCAAGGTTCATAAGCATTGCAGGAGCGGTTTCAGCGGCGCTCTGCTTGATTGCGCCCTCAATTTGGGGCAGGCACTGGTCGTACCAGATAGTGGAAATCTGAGCGGTGCACTTGCCGCCTGCAAGGTCGGAAATGCTCTTTGCAGAAGCAAAGGGGCTGTCAGCCTTGGTGAGGCAGACCATAGTAGCGTAGAAGTAAGGGCCTGCAAAATCAACCTGCTCGGAACGCTGCGCGGTCATGGACTGGCCTGCAATAACTGCGTCGAAAAGACCGGTCTGGATACCGGGAACAAGGCTGTCCCAGTCGGACTGAACAATCTCAAGCTCCCAGCCGTTAGCCTCACAGATCTTCTTTGCCATCATAACATCGTAGCCGTTTGCGTAAGCGCCGTGGTTATTGGAAATGGGAACTGCACCGTTGGAATCATCGGTCTGAGTCCAGTTGTATGGGGCGTAAACACATTCCATTGCAACGGTCAAAACGCCGTCTTCAACGCCTGTTGCACCGGCAGCAGGTGCATCGCTGTTTCCGCCGCATGCTGTAAGCGCAAGCATTAAAACAAGGGCCAGAATAACTGATAATGTTCTCTTCATTTTTCTTCCTTTCGGACATACCGTCCTCCGACACTTTCTCCCTGTCGGCAGGATAATAAAAAATGAACCGCTTTTGTAAGCGGTCCATGGAAAATCGGTATAATCCGGTAATCATCGATAGCGCTTCACAAAAACTTATGTGACAGTCCGGCAGATATTATCTGACGAACCAGCGGCGGAAAATCACGCACTGTTCCGACGCTTCGGCGGTCACCCCTTTCAGCATTCACAGTTGCATGACTTTATGAAAGCTTACTCTTGAAAACCGCGCCTCTATCTAAGCGATTCAATTTTCTGTATACTAACATTCATTACCAGGCCTGTCAAGGCACTTTGGGCAATTAAATTATTATTTATGTAATATCTACAAGTCTTACTTTATTTCGTTAAATTTTATGTCTATTTCTGCGCATAAAAAGACGCCACCGAGGGCTCATACGTCAACCGCGGCGGCGTGGAGCTGGTAATGTGACTTGAACACACGACCCCTTCATTACGAGTGAAGTGCTCTACCGACTGAGCTATACCAGCGAATTGATTACAGTTATTCTGAAATCAACTTTTACATATTAACACATATAAAAGTTTAAGTCAAGACGAATTGTGCTAAATTACGAATAGTATAATTAAAATTTACAATTAAGTTCTTTAATCTTTTAAAGTTTTGAATAAGTTGTGAATTTCCGTCAGTTTTTACGTTTTTCGCAACTTTTAAAAAGTATTTATTTTCGACTGTTTTCATAACAAGCGTTACATAATTGCTTATTTAAAATTATTATCCGATGAGTTATCAACATTGTCAACAGGGTTATCAACAGCTGTGAGCCACTGAAAATTCTGGGTTTTTGTTGAATTTTAAAATATTAAAAAGCAGGGCAAAATTGGTGCTAATTGCAATCTTGCCCCATTTTTAAGTTTACATAATATGAGTTATTATATTTTAATCATTCTCATAAAGCCGGAATCGGCAAAAGAGATATAATCATCCCCTGCAACAATGATGTGATCGGCAAGATTTATGCCTACAAGAGCCAGTGTTTTTGCAATCATTGCAGTGGAGCTATTGTCCTCGATTGAGGGCAGCGCGACGCCGTCAGGGTGGTTATGAGAGATAATAACAGAGCTTGCCTTGCACTTTACAGCCGCTTCAACGATAAGCCTTGTGTTAATATCTACGGAGTTCACTATACCTCTGCCTATCTCAACGCATTTGATTATTCTCTTCTGTGTATCAAGGCATAGCATATATGCCACTTCATCCTGCTCATTCATGTATCTCGGCATCAGGTATTTTCCCGCATCGTCGGAATTATTTACCTGAATTATAGTTTTGGTGTCAGATACACAGCTCTTTTTCATTATTTCAGGGACGAGCAAAATGAGAGATGCTGCGGACTTCCCTACTCCGGGCACTTCGAGAAGTTCTTCCTCACTTGCTCTGAACACGCCGCCGAGAGTTTCAAAATGATCAATCAGTGCGTGAGCTATTGGATTTGTATCCCGCCTCGGAACGGCATAGAACAGAAGAAGTTCCAGTGCATTGATGTCGTTAAAACTATCAAGGCCGTATTCAAGGAAGCTTTCCTTCAGTCTTTCTCTGTGCCCGTCATGGACTCCCATTTTATCATTCCTTTGTCTTATATTATAAATCCATGGTTGCGTAGGCATTCAGGTCGCTTCCGGCTCTGGTGCCTGCAAGATACTCGTAATAGCCCTGAGAGGCAATCATTGCGCCGTTGTCTCCGCAGAGCCTGAGAGGAGGCACAAACAGCTCGTATCCGTTTTTCTCGCATTCTGCTTTAAAGTCTGCTCTTATGCGTGAGTTTGCGGCAACTCCGCCTGCTACGACCACCTTCTTGTATCCAAGTTCCTTTGCGGCCTGCATGGTTCTGGGTACAAGGCTGTCACTTACAGCTTTCGTAAAGGAAGCTGCAAGAGATGCTCTGTCTATCTCCTCGCCCTTCTGTTCTGCATTATGTACAAGGTTGATTACAGAGGTTTTCAGTCCGGAAAAGCTCATGTCATAAGGACTTCCCTCTACATGGGCAACGGGGAAGCTGTATTTTCTGTCATCTCCGGTTTGAGCCAGCATATCAATAGGCTTGCCGCCCGGATAGGGCAGGCCAAGCACACGGGCAGTCTTATCAAAGCATTCCCCTGCCGCATCGTCTCTTGTTGCACCTAAAATCTTCATGTCTGTGTAGTCTCTCACGTCAACAAGCAGAGTGTTGCCGCCGGAAATTGCAAGGCAGAGGAAAGGAGGTTCAAGTTCGGGATATGCAAGATAGTTTGCAGCTATATGGCCTCTTATGTGATGAACAGGGATAAGAGGAACATTAAGTGCAAGAGCTGCGGATTTAGCAAAGTTAACGCCAACCAGCACAGCGCCTATAAGGCCGGGGGCGTAGGAAACGGCGATTGCGTCTATATCTTCTCTTTTAATGCCAGCCGCATCAATGGCTTTCTGAGCCAGAATGGAGATTGACTCCACGTGGCATCTTGAAGCAATCTCCGGCACAACTCCGCCATATACGGCGTGAAGCTCAGCCTGAGAGCAGATCTGGTCAGTAAGGATTTTACGTCCGTCCTCAACTATTGCGGCGGCAGTTTCGTCGCAGGTGGACTCAAATGCAAGTATTTTCAAAGCTTTTATGCCTCATTTCATAATTTTTGTCATTATTATAGCATTTTCCTTTGGAAAATCATAGTAATTTTTTCTAAGCCCCACAGGCTCAAAGCCGAAGTTTGAATAAAGCTTCTGCGCAGGAATATTGGTTTCTCGAACTTCAAGGCTGATTGACACAATTCCCAAATTCTCAGCTATTTTCATAAGCTCGCTGATAAGGGCTGTGCCCAGATGCTCACAGCGGTATTGGGGCTTTACAGCTACATTTGAAATGTCCCCCTCATCAAGAGCATAGATAAGACCCACATAGCCCAGAACCTCGCCCTCATTACTCTCCGCCACTATAAACTCGTGGTTCTTATCCCTAAGCTGGCTTTTAAGCTGCTCCCCCGTCCACGGAACGGAAAAGCACTGCTTTTCCAGTTCTTCCAGCTGAGATAAATGCTTTCCCTCGGCGCTTACGATTTTATATTCCAAATCAGTGCGCCTCCGCCCAGCTTCTGCCAACGTTTACATCGGAAATAAGAGGTACTGACAGCTTAACTGCGCTCTCCATTTCTTCCTTTAAAATTGCGCTGACCTTCTCCGCCTCGTCTCCGTTACATTCAACGATAAGTTCGTCGTGGATTTGGAGAATAAGTCTGGCATCCAGCTTTTCATCGTTCAGGCGCTTAAACACGTTCACCATAGCAAGCTTTATTATATCGGCGGCCGTACCCTGAATAGGTGCGTTAAGAGCCACCCGCTCACCGAATGAGCGCACATTGTAATTGGAGCTTTTAAGCTCAGGCAATTCTCTGCGTCTGCCGAAAATGGTGCTTACATATCCATCATCTTTTGCCTTTTCCACTATATTCTGCATGTAGTCTCTGACACCGTGATATTTTGCCATATAAGCGTCCATATAAGCCTGAGCCTCATTTGGCCACACGCTTATATCCTGAGACAGAGAAAAGGCGGAAATGCCGTAAACTATACCGAAATTAACAGCCTTTGCACGGCTTCTGAGCAGTGGCGTAACCTCTGAAAGGGGCACTCCGAAAACATTGGAGGCGGTAACAGAATGGAAGTCCTCGCCGCTTAAAAATGCGTCCCGCATAGTCTCATCATCTGAAATATGTGCCAGCAGCCTAAGCTCAATCTGACTGTAATCCGCATCTACCAGAACCTTTCCGGGTGAAGCTACAAACATATTTCTTATCTGTGCTCCCCTTGCTTTTCTGATAGGAATGTTCTGGAGGTTGGGCTCGGTGGAAGACAGTCTTCCGGTAGCAGTAACGGTCATCTGGAAGCTGGTGTGTATTCTGCCGTCAGGAGAAATCACCTTTAAAAGTCCGTCCGCATAGGTGGATTTAAGCTTTGTAAGCTCTCTGTATTCCAGTACATTATTTATAATGGGGTGCTTGTCTTTAAGCTTTTCCAGAATGTCTGCACCGGTTTTCCAGCCGGTCTTGGTACGCTTTCCGTAGGGCAGCATAAGCTCATCGAAAAGCACGGTTCCAAGCTGTTTGGGAGAATTTATGTTAAATTCATGTCCCGCCAGTCTGTAAACCTCCGCCTGACTTTCAAGAATGTCAGCGTTAAGCCCCTCGCCGAATTCGTAGAGAGCGTTTCTGTCCACATACACGCCGTCTTTTTCCATATTGGCAAGGACTGTGCAAAGCGGCAGCTCAATGTCATAGTAAAGACTCTCCATGCCAAGCTCTTTTAGCTTCTCGTTCATAGGCTTATACAGGAGATACATGGCCTCGGTACCGTGATATTCAGTCTCAAATAAACCTTGTGTCAGTCTTTCCAAGGCGTAGTCAGAGCCGACTGCATCAAGCAGATAAGCAGCAAGCTCAGTATCAAATATGAATCCGTCAAGAGGCAGTCCCTCTTTTAAAAGCTGCCCCATCTGGTCTTTTACTCCATGGGAAATTTTCTTGACTTTATTACTGAATAAAAGCTTCAAAAACTCGTTGTAACTCTCTCCAAGTCCTGTCCATGCAACGGAATAAACCTTTTCTCCGTCGCAGACTTCGATTTTGTCCAAACCATCTGCCAGAGAAACTGCCGCATATTCAAGTCCCGTAAGGCTGTTTTCAAGCTTTTTCAGCTCATCTTCGCTGCTTATCTCAATCGTTTCCATATGCAGAAGTTCAAGACGTTCTTTCTTTTCCTCTCCGCTTTCGGAAACTCCCCATTTATCAATGAATTTATTAAAGCCAAGCTTTTTCAGAAAACCGAAAAGCTCGGGAGTAAAGTCTTTATTCCAGATATTATCTTCCGGCTCAAAAGTCAATGGTGCATCACGAACAATAGTTGCAAGCCAGTAGGAGTCCTTAGCGCTCTGCTCTCCTTCTATAAGCTTTTTGCGTACACCGGCTTTTATATCAGGGCTTTCGATAGAGGCGTAAATATTATCAAGCTTACCGAATTTCTGAACCAGACCCATAGCGGTTTTTTCGCCTACTCCCGGAACACCGGGAATATTATCGGAGGTATCACCCATAAGAGCTTTAAGGTCAACCATAAGTTCAGGCTCAAAGCCGTATTCCTCTCTGAAACGCTCAGGCGTATACATTATAGTTTCGGTGCTGCCGCCCCTTGTCTTTACATTGCAGACAGTGGTGGTGGGAGAAACAAGCTGCAAGCTGTCCTTATCTCCTGTAACTATTACGCACTCCCAGTCTTTGTTTTCGCATATTCTGCCCACTGTGCCCAGAATATCGTCAGCCTCATAGCCCTCAAGCTCATAGCGTCGGATGCCCATTTTATCCAGCATTTCCTTTAATATAGGCATCTGTACAGCCAGCTCTTCAGGCATGCCTTTTCTCTGTGCCTTATAGCTGTCGAAAGCTTTATGACGAAAGGTCGGTGCTTTAAGGTCAAAGCTTACGCACATTGCCTCCGGCTTTACGTCCTCATAAATTCTCTGCAAAATGGTCATAAAGCCGTATACTGCATTTGTGGGGGTACCGTCAGGTGCATTCAAGGCTCTGATGCCATAGAAAGCACGATTAACTATGCTGTTGCCGTCAAGTATCATTAGTTTCATATTATAATCCTCATTTCTCCCCTTTGAGCCTGATTATTTCATCTCTGAGCTGAGCAGCAATCTCATATTCAAGCATTTCAGCCGCTTTCTTCATCTTGCCTTCAAGCTCTGCTATAAGCTCACGGCGCTCTCTGTCGGTCATCTTGACTCCGTTGGCCTTTGTAATTGCTTCGGCGCTGTCGGAGGAAATTTCTATAAGCTCACGGACACTCTTTTTAATAGTCTTAGGCACAATGCCGTGGGCTTTATTATACTCAATCTGTATTTTGCGTCTGCGCTCGGTTTCGTCAATACACGCCCGCATTGAGGGTGTAATGGTATCGGCGTACATTATAACGTAGCTGTCCGCATTTCTTGCCGCTCTGCCGACGGTCTGAATAAGGCTTGTCTCGCTTCTGAGGAAGCCTTCCTTATCTGCATCCAGAATGGCAACCAGTCCGATTTCCGGAATATCCAGACCTTCACGCAGCAGGTTAATTCCTACCAGAACATCAAATTCGCCAAGCCGCAGATCTCGTATAATTTCCATGCGCTCAATAGTTCCCACGTCATGGTGCATATATCTGCATTTTATGCCTGCATTGCCAAAGTATTCAGCCAGATCCTCAGCCATTTTCTTGGTAAGGGTTGTAACAAGAGTTCTCTGTCCCTTGCTGATTTTCTCGTTTATCTCGCCTATAAGGTCATCAATCTGTCCCTTAACGGGCCGCACGAAGATTTCAGGATCAAGGAGGCCGGTGGGTCTTATGATCTGTTCAACCACCTGCCCCGCTCTCTCCTTTTCGTAATCTCCGGGAGTTGCGGAAACGAAGACGCGCTGATAAATGCGGTTTTCAAATTCATCGAAGGTCAGCGGTCTGTTATCATAGGCTGAGGGCAGACGGAAACCGAAATTAACAAGCGACTCCTTGCGGCTTCTGTCGCCCCGCTGCATTGCGCGAAGCTGAGGCAGAGTAACATGGCTCTCATCCACAAACAGCAGGAAATTTTCCGGGAAATAGTCAAGCAGGGTCATAGGAGGGCTTCCGGGAGGCCGGTTTGTAATGACTCTGGAATAGTTCTCAATTCCCGTGCAGTAGCCCAGCTCCTGTATCATTTCAATATCATATTCCGTTCTCTGCTTAATGCGCTGTGCCTCTACCAGCTTGCCCTGCTCCTCGAATATTTTTACCTGCTCGTCAAGCTCAGTTCTTATGCGTTCTATCGCCGCTGTACGCTTTTCCTTGGTGGTAACGTAATGGCTGGCGGGATATATGGCGACGTGGTTTACATAACGTGTTACTGTTCCCGTAAGTGCGTTAATCTCGCAGATACGCTCTATCTCATCTCCGAAAAATTCAATTCTGTATGCCTTATCGCTGGAATATGCGGGAAAAATTTCCAGCACATCACCGCGGACACGGAATTTATTTCTTTCAAAAGCTATATCATTTCTCTCGTAGCGTATTTCAATAAGCTTTAATAAAAGCTCGTCCAGAGCTCTGGTCTGTCCTACACGCAGAGACACAACCATGTTTTTATAGTCAATAGGGTCGCCCAGACCGTAGATACAGGAGACGGAGGCGACCACAATAACGTCGTTGCGCTCAAAAAGTGCAGAAGTGGCGCTGTGGCGCAGACGCTCAATTTCATCGTTTATTGAGCAGTCTTTTTCTATAAAAGTATCTGTATGGGGAATGTATGCTTCCGGCTGGTAATAGTCATAATAAGACACGAAATATTCAACCGCATTTTCGGGGAAGAACTCTCGAAACTCGCTGCAAAGCTGGGCCGCAAGGGTCTTATTATGGGCAAGCACAAGGGTAGGCCTGTTTACACGCGCAATAACATTTGCCATAGTGAAGGTTTTACCCGAACCTGTAACGCCCAAAAGCACCTGCTCATCTATGCCGTTTTCTAATCCCGCAGCTAAATTGTCAATGGCCTGAGGCTGGTCGCCTGTGGGCCTGTAATCGGATACCAGCTTAAATTTTTCCATCGCAATCTCCAAAAATCAAAATATAGCATGTTATTATACCACCGGGATGAAAAAATCACAACAGGAGCTAAGTTCAGAATCAAAATTTATTTTTACAGCCATGAAATTTTTATAGTAGACTTTAGTATCACAGCTATGTTATTATTAAGTATAAGAAAAATGAAAGGGTGCGTTTTATGGAACTGACAGCTGCCGCAATGTGGCTGAACACTGTTTTTTCCGGCTTTGACCAGAGTGTCACCGCCGCAGTACACAAGCTTTACGAAGCTATGGGTGGATTTCTCACCCCTGTTATGGAGTTTATTTCACTCCTGGGCAAGGGAGGAATTGCCCTTATTATTCTCTCTCTGATTTTAATGTTTTTTAAGCCTACCCGCCGTTTCGGTACTGCTATGGCAATCGGTCTGGCTATTGGTGCGATTATAACAAACGTGGCTGTTAAGCCTCTTGTTGCACGACCCCGTCCTTATGCCGACCCTCAGGGATTTTTCTATCCCCTGTGGCAGATTATGGGTGCCCACACAGAGAGTGACATGAGTTTTCCCTCCGGTCATACAACAGCCGCTTTTGCCTCCATGGTTCCTCTTTTTGTTCTCTGCAACAAGAAAACCAGCTGGCTTGCTCTGCTGTTTGCATTTATGATGGGTATCTCCCGCATCTATCTTGTAGTTCACTTCCCCTCCGATGTTCTGGGCGGACTTATTGTAGGTACCGTTGCAGGTATTCTGGCAGTAGTGATTGGCAAAAAAATTCCTGAAAAATGGTATGAAATGGATTTTTATAAAAAGAAAGAAGGGAAGCATCTTTGTTCGGATTCGGAAAAATAAAATTTAAAGGTGTAGACAAAAAGAAAATCAGTGACGAGGAGCACATCTCCGACTTTAACGCCGCTGAAAAAATAGGCCGCGTCAGCCTCGGAAAACTGGCTTTCTATTATCGTGACTTGGGCGTGAAATACTATGTGCCTTACGAGTACATAGACAGAGCCTTTACCCGTATAAGCGAGTGCCAGCCTGACGACAGCCCCGCTTACTACTATTACAGACTTATTCTTGTCCATGACGGCAAAGAATTTGCTAACCTCATCTTTAACGAAGAAGAGGACGTTGACAAAATTCACGCCCGTTTAAAAGAAATCCGTCCCGAAATTCAGTTTGGCTACATCCCCTCTGCTGACGGAAAGCGCAAACATTTCTGCTGATTTCAAACAATAAATTTCCCGTTTCTTTATGAAACGGGATTTTTTATTTAATATATATCGTGTTCTCTTATTCCCTTTTCCTTGAGTCTCCGGTCAACACCAGTGGTGACAAGGCTATAAATTACGGACATTGTAGGCACACTTACCAGCATACCCAGAATACCAAAGGCACTGCCGCCGATCGTTACTGCCAACAGCACAAAGAGAGGGGGCAGTCCCACGGATTTACCAACCACTTTCGGGTAAATCAGATTGCCCTCAAACTGCTGGAGCACAAGGATAAATACAACGAACCAAACAGCCATCACAGGGCTGTCCAGAGATATAAGCATTACGCCCACGATTGTGGCTATCCATGCGCCGAATATAGGGATAAGAGACATGAAGCCGACAAGCACCGAAATAACCGGCGCAAATGGCATTTTCAGCACCAGCATACCTACAAAGCACAGAGAGCCGAGAATAACTGCCTCCGTGCACTGTCCGGTAACAAAGCTTGTAAAGCTCTTATTTACCAGCGCACAGAATGAATAAACTGAGTTTGCGACGCGTGGACTGAACATTGCAACAAAAAACTTTTTAGACCACTGACCGAAGTTTTCCTTCTGACCCAGAATATAAACCGAGAAAACTATGGCAATAAAGAACTGGGCGATTGAGGAAACAAGGTTAGTAGTAAAGCCGATAGTGGAGCTTAAGAACTTCTGTCCCCACCGGGCAGCATAGTTTGTAAGCTTTCTTACTATCTCGTCAGGGTTAAGGTCGATTTCAGGGAAATTAACCGCATGGGCGGCAAGGAAAGCAGAAATTTCATTCCATTGCTTTTCAATTTTCTCTGCATAAACAGGAACCTTGTCTACGAAAGACATTACGGTTCTTGAAATTTCAGGCACAACGATAAAGAAAACGGCAAATATAACGCCGAAAATTATCAGCAGGCTGAAAACTATGCTGATAGGGCGCATGAGCTTTGCATGAAGTGCTTTGCCTCTCTTTTTAGGCTGAAGCTTCATCCACAGTCTTTCCAGAGGGCGAACAATAATATTCATTAAAAACGCTATTACAAGCCCCAGAAACAGAGGTCTGAGAATAGCAAAAACTGTTTTGATAAATTGTAGTACCATTCCGGCATTGGTGATTAACCATGCAAAAAGGATTACCAGAAGTGCAAGGTACAAAATCATTTTAAAGGCTTTTTTATCGAATTTCAATCAAGGTTCACTCCATTTTAGCGCCGTTACTTCTTTAATCTCTCTGCAAGATCTTCGTCAGCTTCAGCTATAATAGTTTTATAATCCGTGTATATTACCTTTCCCGGCATTGAGCCGGAAGGCTTTCTTACAAATCTCACCATGGTATAATCTACCGGAGTTTTGCCGCCCTCACGGCCCTGAGAGTAGTAAACTGCCAGAGACGCAGCCTGCATAAGAGTCCTCTCCGGAACTTCAAGCCCTTCGCAAGTTATTATAACGTGGCTGCCGTGAACCTTCTGAGTGTGGAGCCATATATCAGTCCGTCTTGCAAGTTTCGTTGTAAGCTCGTCATTCTGAGCGTTACTTCTTCCGACCAATATCTCAAATCCGTCATCAGATACAAAGCGCATAGGCGCCTGCTTTTTAATACGCTCCGGCTTTGAGCTTTTCTTTTTTCTTAAGTATCCGGTTTCGATAAGCTCCTGACGAATATCTGTAATGTCTCTTTCACTCTCCGCTCTCTCCAGCTCTTCCAGAACGCTGTTTAAGTAGTCAAGCTGGCTTTCGCCTTGCGCTATGAGCACATTTAGATGTTCTTTGGCGCCTTTAAGCTTATTATAATGCTTAAACATAGCAGATGAATTCTGCTGGGGAGTTTTAAGCGGATCAAGCTCTATGGAAATTTCGGGACATTCGGGATCATAATAGTACTGACACTTTAAGACCCTGTCCCCTTTTTTCATTCTGTAAATGTTCGCGGTGACAAGCTCTGCTTTCTTTCGTATCTCCTCCATATTTTCCGTCTGGAGAAGTTCCTGATTTTGAGCGGCAAGCTTTCTCACAAGTCTGTCACGGGCTGTCTTAACAGCGTGGTGGAGCTCATTGCTGCGTCTGCGTTGCTGTTCCGCCTTATCCCGCTTTGAATAAAAGGCGTCCAGAAGTGAGGAAAAATCCTCATAAGGCACACATTCGCTGCCCTCGCCGTACTGTTTTACAGGCATGAAGCTGAAATCCTGAGGCTTTCCCTCGCGCATCAGCATATTAGGAGAGAAAATTCCCCCCGCCACAGTATCTTTAAGGGCTTTTAAATATGATGGCAATTCATCATAATCTCCGCCTGCCCGATAACTCAGTTCACGGCACACAAGGGGTGAAAGACCGGAAAAGCAGTTTAAAAGCCATTTATCCGCAGGCATGGTTCTGTCTGCATTTTTACATTCAGTGTCTATATCATCAGTGCTGACATCAAAAAAGCTCTCCTTTGCCTGTTTAGGCGGCATTCTGTAAATCATGCCTGGGAGCATACTTCTTCCGCCCTCTCCTGCAAATTCTGCCCGCCTCATGCAGTCAATAATACGTCCGTCCTGCCCCACAAGAATAATATTGGAGCTGCGGCCTATCATTTCACATATAAGTTTCTTTTTTGAGTTTATGCCCAGTTCATCATGGGTATCAAGCTCAATCACTATCATTCTCTCCATGTCAGGCTGAGTAACTGATAGTATTTTAGCCCCCACAAGGTGCTTTCTCATAAGCATGCAGAACATGGGCGGTTCTGCGGGATTTTCAAGGTTATTTTCGGTCATGTGGATTCTTGCCCCGCCTGCACCGCCGCAGGCCAAAAGCCGTCTGTTTTTACCTTTGGAGCGGAGAGAAATCAGAAGAATATCCTTTTCAGGCTGCTGCACACGGTCTATGCGGCCGCCTTCCAGTTTCTCATTAAGCTCCGCCACAAGTGCGGAGGTAGTTATAGCGTCAAGAGGCATTGTTTACTCCTTCATTATAAGGGAAAAAAGCTCATTTATTCTTTCTCTCTTGCCCTGTAAATACAGCCAGCCGAACAGCGCCTCCAGTCCGGTAGCCGCATGATATTCGCTGATATCTGCATTCTGGGGCACAGAATTTACTCTGGCATTTCTGCCCCGTTTATATAAACTCAGCTCGTTGCTGTCAAGCTCATCCATAATTTTCTGAATGGCTCCCGCCTGTGCCGGAGCGTTTACATATGAAACGGTAAGCTTGTGCAGCTCACGCACAGCGGAATGACCCTGAGTGCAGAGCATTGTTCTTGTTAAAAGCTCGTAGACTCCGTCGCCTATATGGGCAAGGCCAAGTATGCTAATCTGATTTACTTCCTGTAAGCTCATTTCAGGAGAAAAATAATTCATATCTTTTATACCACATTTTCATAGATTTTGTTTAAACTTTTTATGAAAAAAGGGCGCAATGCGCCCTTTTCTTATTCATAATCCGAGTCTTCGCTCATTTCGGCTGCAAGGGACATATCGTTGTCACTCACAAGGCCAAGTTCTCTTTGAATATCATTCCAGCCGGCTCTGTCAATCAGAACCTGTCTGGGCTTTGCGCCCTCATAGGGGCCTACAATTCCCAGTTCCTCCATCTGGTCTACAATTCTGGCAGCTCTTGAATATCCAAGCTTCACACGGCGCTGAAGCATGGAAACAGAGCATGAACCGGTTTCAAGGATAACCTCCACAGCGTGGGGCAGCATTTCGTCATATTCGGAAAATGCCTCGCTGTCAGAAGCATCGCTGCCGGAGGAACCTGAGTTTTTATCCTCAGCTGCTTTATTCATATATTCCTCAATTTCGTCATTCTGAGAGTTCTGAGGGCAGCCGTCCTTAATGAACTGAATAACCTCTTCCCTTTCCTCGTCGGAAACGAAAGCGCCCTGAATTCTCACCGGCTTACCGCAACCCACAGGAGCAAAGAGCATATCGCCCATACCTATAAGCTTTTCCGCACCGGGCTGGTCCAGAATTATGCGGCTTTCCATAGCGGAGGAAACAGCAAACGCAATTCTTGAAGGGATATTAGCTTTCATAAGGCCTGTGATAACATCGGCGGAAGGACGCTGAGTTGCAATAACAAGGTGCATACCCGCTGCACGGCCCATCTGAGCCACACGGCATATGCTCTCCTCAACTTCCTTTGAAGCTGCCATCATAAGGTCGGCAAGCTCATCTATAACAATGACTATTCTGGGCAGAGTTTCTTCTCCGCTTTGGGCGCAGTGCTTATTGTAGTTTGTAAGGTCACGGACACCTACTTCGGAGAAAAGTCTGTAACGCTTAAGCATCTCAACCACTGACCATTGGAGCGCACCGGCGGCCTTTTTGGGGTCGGTAACAACAGGAACAAGGAGCTGAGGGATACCGTTATAAATACCAAGCTCAACCATTTTAGGGTCTATCATTATGAGTCTCACTTCATCCGGTCTTGCCTTATAAAGCAGAGACAGAATAAGAGAGTTCATGCAGACAGATTTACCGGAACCGGTGGTACCGGCAATAAGCATATGGGGAAGCTTTGCTATATTTCCTATAATGCACTCGCCGCTGATGTCCTTGCCGATGACAAAGCTGAGCTTTGATTTTGCATTCTGGAATTTAGGCGAATCAATTACATCCCTGAGGAAAACTGTACTTACTATCTTATTAGGTACCTCAATGCCAACGGTGGAAATCTTATCGGGGATAGGAGCAATACGGACATTTATAACGCCCAGTGCAAGGGCAAGATCGCCGGCAAGATTGGTTATCTTCGAAAGCTTAACGCCCTGATCCAGCTCCACATCATATCTTGTGACTGTGGGGCCGCGGGTCACGCCGACAATAGCGGCGCTTATACCGAAGCTGCGGATCGCACCTTCAAGGCGGTCACGGTTGAGCATGATTTCTTCTCTTGCATCAACGGAACCGGTTTCCGAACTGCGCAGAAGATCAATAGGCGGGAATTTATATCCGTCTGCGGAAGGAGCGGCGGCAATCTCGGAGGCAACACTTCTTGCCTCGGCCTCTACCTCAGCACGTTTTGTCTTTTTGCGCTTGGGAGGATCGGAAATTTCCGCACTCATTGTTATGGGTTTAAGGCGTTCCTCGTCCTCTTCCGGTATGTCTCTCAATCCGGCTGTGGGGAAGGAACGAAAGCCCTGTTCAAGCTCCATACCGGAAAGGTCTTCGGCTTGCTCCATGGTGGGGAAAGGAGTTTTTTCTTTCTTGGACGCTTTTCTGTCTTTCAGCTTGGACTTTTTGTTGTTTTCACTGAGTATCTCATCAAAGGTGTCCTTAAAGTCCAGATTATTAAATCCAAGATTTTCTTCATCGTCACCAAGAGGTACATCCATCATTACATCAGCCTGAGTAAAGCGCCGGATTTTAGGTGTCTCTTTAACAGGCTCCACGGGAATTTCTTCTGCTGCTTTACCCAGGCGTTTCTTTTTAGGCTTTTCGTTTTTTTCTTCCTTGCGGGGAGCTTCTGCAACATCAAAAACAGGCTCCTGCATAATTTTGGGCTCTTTGGCTTTCTTTTTATAGCCGCTGAACAGGCCTGAAAGATTTCCTCTCAGTGCAATCAAAAGCAGCACCGCAAAGATAACTGCCAGAATAGGAACAGCACCGTAAATACTAAATGCCATATCCATACCCACGCCTACAAGACCGCCCAGCACACCGCCGGAGGCAAGCTCCTGACCGGTGGAAAACAGTTCTACTACTGCGGCCTGAAATTCAAAATTCCCACGCATGGAGTCATAAAAGAAAATATTTGCTATCGCGCCGAATACGACAGGCAGCAGAAGGGCTGCTGTAGCTCTCATTGCAACTGGCTTTTCCTTCTGAGTAAAGAGCAGAATGGCAGACACCAGAAATACCGGTGCAACCAGATAATAGCCCCAGCCCACAAGGCCTTTGAAAAGGTCTGCAAGGAAGGCTATAACTGCCCCGTCTGTATTAAAAAGGCTGATTATTACGAAAGCTGTTAAAAGCAGCAGCACAACTCCGCCGATTTCCCTGCTGTGTGTAGGTGTAGGCGGCTCTGGCTGCACAGGTGCTGCCTTCTTGGGTGAGCTTTTCTTTTCGGCCTCACTGTTTTTAGCTGTATTTTTGCTTCTTGCCATTTATAGAATCCTTTCCAGGTTCAGAATATCAGTGTAAGTATAATGGACAGTACGCCCATGACCCAGCAGTAATATGCGAAACCGCCCAGTCTTCCCTTCTGAGTCATATGACGGACAATAAGTATAGCTGCAATTCCCGCAAGCATAGCCACCAGCATACCAACAAGGCTTACAGGCAGAACAGAAATGTCTACACCTGCTTTAATTGCATCCACCAGATTTAAAAGGTTCATTCCGAACAGCACGGGAACGGAGAGCAGGAAAGAAAATTTAACAGCATAGCTCCTCTTTAATCCCGCTGCAATGCCAGCTGTAATAGTGGTTGCAGGTCTTGACAGGCCGGGAACCGCAGCGGCGCACTGGCACAGTCCGATAATAAGTGCATCAAGCACTGTCATGCTGCCGCCTGATTTATTGCCCTCTTTCATTTTATCGGAAACGAAGAGCATACATCCGGTAAGTATAATAGCTACGGCAATAAAAATGTTGTTGAAATATAGTGTAGACAGCATCTTCCTTATAGGGAGAATGAAGAAAAGCGGAATACTGGCAACCACCATCATAAAGAATGTTCTCGCTGCCGGATAGCGGCTTCTCTGTACTCCTGCCATAGGCCCAAGATTCAAAAGACCCAGCAGCTCTAAAACCATCATTTTTAAGTCCTGCCAGTAGAGCAGGACAAGAGCAAGAAAGCTGCCTATATTTAAAAACACTGAGAAAAACATAAACCCGCCGTCGGTGCTGTTTACGTCAAAAAGGTTATTCATTATAGAAAGATGTCCGGAGCTCGAAATAGGTAAAAACTCTGTAAACCCCTGTACGAGGCCCAGAACAATGGCGTTCCATATGGTCATCGGCATATACCCCCGCAATAATCGTACCTTGCATTTTAACATATTTTTATTTTAATTACAAGTACGACAAATTACCTCATATTAACTTGATTTGCGGCAGGCTATTTAAATAAAAGCCACACTTTAAATAAGTGCGGCTTAACCTCTATCTTTTTTCCGCTTCACGATGCAGATAATCGAGAGCGTCAGACAAAGTGCCTATCTGGTCAATAAGCCCGCTCTCCACTGCCTCCTGACCGTAAATTACACTGCCCACGTCGTTTGCAAGCTCGTCTGTATCGGTCATAAGCTCCAGAAATTTTTCCCTGCTTATATTTGAATGCTGCGTTACAAAGCCCACTATCCGCTCCTGAATTCTGGAAAAATAGTTATAGGTCTGTGGAACGCCTATCACTACCCCATTAATTCTCACTGGATGAATAGTCATTGCGGCAGAGGGCGCAATCATGCTCCGCTTTGCCGCCACCGCAAGGGGGACTCCTATCGAATGTCCGCCCCCTAAAACCAGAGATGCCGTGGGCTTTTTCATGCCCGCAATAAGCTCTGCTATGGCAAGACCCGCCTCCACATCGCCGCCCATAGTATTTAAAAGTATAAGCAGCCCGTCAATTTCAGGACTTTCCTCAACAGCTGCTATAAGGGGCAGAACATGTTCATATTTTGTAGTTTTGGCATCCTCCGGCAAAAGCTGGTGTCCCTCTATCTGACCTACTATGGTAAGGCATTGAATGGTGCCGTTTTTGCTTGTGCCTAATTCTTTAACTTCTTCCACTGTATCACCTCAGTGATATTTTAGCCCTTTCGGCAGCAAAAAAAACCGGCGCTCATATGAGCGCCGGTAAAATAAAATCTTATTTATCCTGATATGCTGCCAGAACGCCTTTATAGGTCATGTAGCAGTCAAACTTGGAGACAACTTCAAAGGGAGCGTGCATGCTGAGAACAGGAACACCGGCATCAATGGTGTCAATGTTGCGGTTTGCCATGTACTGAGCAATAGTGCCGCCGCCACCCTGGTCAACCTTTCCTAATTCAGCCATCTGCCATACAACGCCGTTTTCGGCAAAGAGGCGGCGGAGGTAGGAGACGATTTCAGCAGAAGCATCGCTGGTGCCGGACTTGCCGCGTGCACCGGTGAACTTGCAGATACCCATACCATAGTTTACCTTGGACTCGCTGCGCTTCTCGGAAACCTCGGGGTAGAGAGGATCGTAAGCGTTGCAGACGTCTGCGGAGAGGCAGAAGCTGTTCTCGAAGCAGCGGCGGAGAGGAACGTTCTGAGTGTCGCACAGGTCTTCCATAAAGCACTCGAATGCAGCGCTCTGCATACCGGAAACACCCATGGAGCCGATCTCTTCCTTATCTGCAAGGATGCACACGCAGGTCTTTTCGGGGCTTTCTACATCAAAGATAGCTCTCAGCTCTGCGTATGCGCACACCCTGTCGTCGTGACCGTAGCCGCCGATGAGGGAGCGGTCAAGACCGATCTCGCATACATCGAATCCGGGAACTGCGGTAAGCTCAGCAGAGAGGAAGTCCTCCTCGGTGATGCCGTACATGTCGTTCAGGAGGCTCATAATAGCAAGCTTAACTCTGTCATTGCCCTCATCAGCGTAGGGAGTGGAGCCGATCAGAATGTTAAGGCCCTCGCCGGTAATACCCTCGGCCATGGTCTTCTTCATCTGGTCTGCTGCAAGGTGGGGCAGCAGGTCGGTGATAACGAACTTAGGCTCGCCGGGCTCACGGCCGATAGAAACATTAACAACCTCACCGTTTTTAAGAGCAACAACACCGTGAAGCTCCAGAGGAATGGTAACCCACTGATACTTCTTGATGCCGCCGTAGTAGTGAGTCTTGAAGTAGCACATCTCGTCGGACTCATACATGGTGATCTGCTTTAAGTCGATGCGGGGAGCATCAACGTGAGCGCCTGCAATAACAGTGCCCTCAGTCAGAGACTTTTTACCGATAACAGCAAGCATAAGAGCTTTGCCGCGGTTATTCTTGTATATCTTCATACCGGGCTTTAAGTCCATGCCGGGAACGTATTCCACAAAGCCAAGGCTCTCAGCCTCCTCGATAGCATTTACAACAGCCTCGCGCTCGGTGCGGGAGTTGTTAAGGAAACGCATATACTTCTTGCAGTAATCCTCAACAGCGAGACGCTCTTCGGTGTCTATAAGATCATAGCCGTTTTTCTGTTCGTAAAACAGCTTTTCTCTCAGGTCATTTTTTTCTTCCATTTTTATTTGCCTCCTCAATTAGTGTTTTGAATTTATATATGAAATCTTCTTTGGAACTGTCATTTGCTACGGTATAATCACAGTTTTCTTCAAAGTAGCTCATAGGCTTTTGGGCTTTGACGCGCATTTCGGCGTATTCTTTGCTTATGTTGTCTCTCTGCATAATGCGGGATATTCTGGTTTCATCGGAAGCGGTAACACCTACGGTGAAACTGCAATTATCTGAAAGGCCGCTGCTAATAAGCTCTATGGCATCAATTACAGCCATTTTTCCGTCTTCCATGGCGTGAAGTCTTAAAAGCCGCTTTACTTCCATGTCCACATATTTATGGGTAATTTTATTTAAATCTTTAAGTGCTTCTTCGTCTGAAAATACAATGGAACCCAGAGCTTTTCTGTCGAAAACGCCCTCGATGAATGAGCCGGGGAAGCGCTCACCTATCTCATGGAGCATATCCTCGCTGCTTACTAAAAGCTCATGGTAAACCCGGTCGCAGTCTATAACCAGTGCGCCCTGTTCCTGTAGAACTTTAAGGCCGGTAGTTTTGCCGCAGCCGGTGCCGCCGGTAATTCCCACTATGGTCATCTCGCCGCACAGTGCATCTGCAATTTCTTCCGCAGACAGCACGCCTTGTCTCAGGATTTTATAAGGAGTTTTGCTCATATCAATAAGAGTTGACTCTTTTCCTATTGAACATGCGCCGCCGTCTACTATGCCGCCGATTTTGCCGTCGAAGTATTCTTTAACCTCTTCTGCTGATTTAGGGCTTTCCGCTCCGGAGGGATTGGCTGAAGGCGCTGCAAAGGGCAGGCCTGCAAGGCGCAGAAGCTCCAGAGTTTTTTCATGGTCGGGGCAGCGGAGACCTACTGTTTTGCCTCCCGCTCTCACTATTTCCGGCACAATATCTTTGGAATTTAAAACGATTGTGAGAGGGCCGGGCCAGAAGCGCTCTGCAAGGTCTTTTGCAGCTTTGGGTACCGTCTCGCAGTATTTTTCCATTTCGTCGGGAGAGGGCACCATAAGTGACAGAGGCTTTACAGGTGGTCTGCCCTTAACCTCGTAAATGTCCTTAACTGCCCGCTCGTTAAGACCGTTTCCTGCAAGTCCGTAAACAGTCTCGGTAGGTACAGCCACAAGTGAACCTTTTCTTATAAGCTCTGCCGCTCCCGAAAGGTCTTCTTTAAATATCTCTGTTTTCATTTTTCTTCCCCCTGATTTGCAGGCTTTTCCGCCTGAGCCGCCGTAACAAGGGCATCTATCAATGGGTCAAGGTCACCGTTCATGATGCCTGAGATGTTGAAGTTTTTATTGTCACCGCTGAGTCTGTGGTCAGTTACACGGTTTTGTGGGAAATTGTAAGTTCTGATACGCTCACTTCTGTCGCCGGAACCGATCTGGCTCTTTCTCTCGGCGGCAACAGCGGCATGCTGTTTTCTCTGCTCTTCCTCGTAGAGCCTGGAGCGGAGAATCTGCATGGCTCTGTCTTTATTTTTATACTGGCTTCGCTCATCCTGACACTCTACCACAAGTCCGGTAGGCAGATGAGTAATTCTTATGGCACTTTCGGTTTTATTAACGTGCTGTCCGCCTGCACCTGATGAACGGTAGGTGTCAATTTTAAGGTCGTTCATATTGAGCTGAAATTCAACTTCCTCAATCTGGGGCAGAACCGCAACTGTTGCGGCGGAGGTGTGGATGCGTCCGCCGGACTCGGTAACCGGAACCCGCTGGACTCTGTGTCCGCCGGCTTCAAATTTAAGCCTTGACCATGCGCCCTGACCTTCCACCACAAAGCTTATTTCCTTAATGCCTCCAAGCTCGGTTTCGTTAACGTTTACAACGTCAATTTTCCAGCCCTTACGCTCAGCATACATGGAATACATTCTGTAAAGGTCGTAGGCAAAAAGCATACCCTCTTCACCGCCGACGCCGCCACGAATTTCCATAATAACGTTTTTATCGTCATTTGGGTCTTTGGGCAGAAGCAGAATTTTAATCTCCTCTTCAAGCCTTTCCTTCTCGCTTTTTGCGGTTTTATATTCATCCTGCGCAAGCTCTCTCATTTCAGGGTCATCCATTAAAACAAGAGCATCTTCCATATCAGCGGATGCCTTTTCATATGCACAGTATGCCTCCACAATAGGTGCAAGCTCCCGGCTTTCCTTATCAAGCTTTGCATAAAGGGAGGGGTCGGAATAGGTTTCCGGCATTTCCATTCTGCGGCATATTTCCTCGTATTGATTTTTCAGAAGTTTAAGCCTTTCAAACATCTGCATTCTCCGTTTGTAAAATTTATCTGATTGATTATTTTACCATATTTCCTTTAGTCTGTAAACCTAAATCATTTTAGTATAACAGGGCTTTGGCGAAAATCTGTTCCGCTTCTTCGTTCTCCGGTAGCTTTCCGCCCCAGTACATAAAAATCATGGGCGGCAGAGCCAAGCTCAAAGATTTCTCTGCATCGGGGGCTTAGATTTTTAACCGCGGCAGGCTTTGTTATTATAGGAATACTCTCTTTTTGCGTTGCCGTTTTTATAATTTCGCAGCCCCGGCTGTCTGCGGCAAGCACTCTTGCATATGGTGGAATTCCCTCGTTCATGCCTTTTTTTACCCCAAGGCATGCGTTCAGGCACATGCGGCGGATTCTCGAAAGAGCGTAGCGCTTGGTTTTGGCAGCGGACAGCACTCCGTCAAGTCCGCCTTCTTCTCTTACAGCATTATAAAGCCGGCGTCCTGCTCCGTCCCCGCCATCAGGGATATTTTCATAGTATTCCTCGCTGAACATTCTGAGCCTTGAGAGCATGGCCATCTCCATTAGAGATTTATCCGTCAGTTCTCTCCCCTGCTCCCGCTCTCTTAGATAAATTTTCTCTGCATTTTCAGGTATATGCTCACTGAGATTTTTTCCCATTCTGAGCATGTTTCTAAGCTCGGATGCAGATTTTGGGCCGTTTCCGGTATGCTCCTTGTCGTGGCCGCTGCCGAAGCGCTGAACTGTCATAGGTATAATAGGAAGGTCCAGCTCGTAAATCGCTTTAAGATATTCAACGGCAAGGATATTATTTGGCAGTTCAAGCTGCTGGGAAAGCTCCCCTATTTCCTTTTCGGCAGCAATCTGTCTTGCAGAAGCATAAGAAAGATTGGCGTCTGAATTTAAAACTTCCTTTACCTTTTCATTAAATTCAGGTTTTATAAGCATTTCAGCAAGCTTTTTAAGCGGTTCTATCTCCCCTGTCTCACTTCCAAAGCTCAGGTGCGTTGCTCCCATAGCCGAAAGCAGCCCCACGGAACCTCTTGCAAAGCTCTCCGCAGAGGACAGGGACCATGGCAGAGGAAGTTCTATCACGAGGTTTGCCCCGCAGCGGCAGGCAGCCTCTGCTCTCGCGAATTTTGAGTATACTGCCGCCTCTCCCCGCTGCATAAAGTCTCCCGACATAACGCAGATAACTGCCGCATCTTCCCCCAAAGCATGTCTGCTCATCATAATATGGTACGCATGGCCGTTATGAAAGGGGTTATATTCGCACACTATTCCGATAATTTCCATATAATTCGCCTCTTTTTATAAAAAGTTCTTGCCTTTTTTGTTATTTGTATTAAAATAGATTAAGTATGATTCTTATTCTACTTAATTTCATCAGCATTTACAATAGAAAGGAAACTGAAAATGAAAATTTTAGTCATCAACGCAGGCAGTTCTTCCCTTAAGTATCAGCTTATTGATATGGAGAACGAAAAAGTCATGGCCAAGGGTCTCTGCGAGCGTATCGGTATTGACGGTCACTTAAAGCACAGCCCCCTGGTTGGAGGCAAGCCCGTTTTCGACGAGGATATTTCCCTTCCTACCCATTCCGAGGCAATCGCAGCAGTTATCGACAAGCTCACCAGCGCAGAGCACGGTGTTGTCAGCTCCATGAAGGAGATTGACGCTGTCGGTCACCGTGTTGTTCACGGCGGCGAGAAGTTTGCAAGCTCCGTCAGAATCAATGACGATGTTATGGCAGCTCTGGAAGAATGCTCTCCCTTTGCTCCCCTGCACAACCCCGCAAATATCACCGGTATCAACGCTTGCAAGGCAGTTATGGGTGATGTTCCCATGGCTGCTGTATTCGACACTGCTTTCCACCAGACCATGCCCGGAAAGGCATATATGTACGCAATCCCCTACGAGTACTACAAGAACGACGGTATCCGCCGCTACGGCTTTCACGGTACCTCTCACCGTTACGTTTCTTCCCGCTGCGCAGAGCTTATGGGCAAGCCCATTGAGGACCTGAAAATAATCTCCTGCCACATGGGTAACGGTTCTTCTATCTGCGCAATCGACCACGGCAAGTGCGTTGACACTTCCATGGGCTTCACTCCTCTGGTAGGTCTGCCTATGGGTACCCGCTGCGGCGATCTGGACGCAGGTGTTATCCAGTTCATCATGAACAAGTACGGCATGAGCATCGACGAAATGCTGAACGTACTCAACAAGAAGTCCGGTGTTCTGGGCGTTTCCGGCGTTTCCTCCGACTTCCGTGACCTTGACAATGCTGCCGAGCAGGGCAACGAGCGTGCAGCTCTGGCTCTGGATATGTTCCATTACTGGGTTGCAAAGGTTGTCGGCTCCTACGCTGCAGCTATGGACGGCGTTGACGCTATTGTCTTCACCGCAGGCGTAGGCGAAAACAGCAAGGAGTCCCGTGCCGCTATCTCCGAGTACTTCGGTTATCTGGGTGTTACTATCGACGCTGAGGCAAACTCCAAGCGCGGTCAGGACATCATGATCTCCACTCCCGACTCCAAGGTTAAGGTATTTGTTATCCCCACCAACGAAGAGCTGGTTATCGCAAGAGATACAAAGGCTATTGTCGGCTGAGCTTAATTTGTAAATAAAAAATGTACGGTATGAATTCATACCGTACATTTT
>RCNI01000421.1_pt1 | contig 26797 bp, 21 predicted proteins | sample 2041151 | NCBI WGS metagenome assembly RCNI01 (sample SAMN09708214, study PRJNA481090) | feces metagenome | isolation source: feces | place: Antarctica: Albino Rookery | reverse complement strand
CATCTCCACTTTGTCCTCCCATCCGGTAGAAGAACCGAGAAAGCTGACACCGTCTTTGTACTCGAGTACATTTTTCATTCCTTTATAGTATCCTTCTATTGAGAATTCCCATCCGTCGATTCCCGTATAGTAACCGCCTAACGAGACCTGATGGGCCTGCATGGGTTTGATTTTGCTGGTGACAGGTACCCACAAGTCGGTGGGCATGGCAAAAGGCATGGATGAAATCAAGTGTACATATTGGCTCATTTTCGTATACGAAGCTTTCAATACTACATCTTTGCTGAGCTGATAGCGTGCGGAGATGCGGGGCTGCACGGAGAAGTAGTTTTTCTTTTGCACTTGGAAAGTCGAGAAGTGCAGGCCCAGATTCATACGCAGGCGACTGCTCAGATTGAAGTTATCTTCAAGATAGGCAGATGCTTCGTGGGCAAGGATCTCACTGTTGGAGGTAGTATAATACGTCGTGTCCCGCTCGATGGTTTCTCCGGTCTTGTCGAATATCTTCGAGGTGGAGACTTCCGGACGGAAGCTATGGTGCAGATATTGCACTCCGAACTTGACATGATGTGTGGGGATAGGGTTATAGTCAAAATCTATCTGAGCGCTCCAATCCCGGATTCCCGATTTATAATCGGCCTTATAGCGGTTCCAGGTGATTTGGTTGTTTGTATGTATCTCATTCTTGGTGAATGAAGAAATGCTGAATAAGAGTGAAGAGGATAAAATCGCTTTATCCCGAAAATGGAATTATAAATTCCTTGCAGAATATATGGCAAAATATAAAGGCTGGAAAGTAGATGAAGATTTTTACCTTTATTCGACAGATGATGAATATTATAAGAATTTCAGCTATGAAACCAATGAGGAATGGACGGATGAAAATTTCTGGGAGTTGGGATATGCTAATGGAAAAATTTATAAAAAGTATATGCAAAAGCCGGATGGCTCGTGGGGTATGGTGAAAGTAGGATATGAGTTTGCAGCTTCAAGGGCAGGATATTTGGAAGATTATATAGAATTTTTATATAGTAGTTCAGAGGAAATTATTGCTAAAGCCTGCAAGCATGAAAAGTTTAAAAAGGCATACGATATATTGGTCGGAGCCTTGACAGAGATAGGCATTGATTATCGGAATATAGGATATGGTACTAATTGATTTGAATATAAATTAAACGATAGGATTTATGAGAAAATTTTTAAGTGTAGCATTATTATTGTGCGGTATTTTGATTTTTACGGATGCTCCTGCTGCTGAGAAGATTTTTGGCAAGAAGAAAAAGAAGAAAACGGAGCAGACTTCGACAAGCGATTCGACTGCAACGGCTAAAAAGGAAACTGATTATGATAAGCTGGTGAAGGATGCAGAGGTGAAGAAAGGTATGTTTAACGTTATCAAGAAGAAGGATAAGGTTTATCTGGAAATCCCCAAGGCTATCATGAGCCGCGACTTCCTGATTGCTTCGCGTGTGTCAACCACCAGCCGTACCTGGCAGATTGACCCGGGTACCATCAACCGTACTCCGCTGTTGATTACCTTTTCTTGTGACGAGAGCAAGGTCTATATCCATTTCCCGCATCTGGCGTATGTGTGCGACGAGAAGTCGGAGATGTATGACGCCTATAAACGCCATAGCAATCCTCCGATCTGGAAGGCTTTTAAAATCGAAGCACAGTCAAGTGATTCCACTTCATGCGTAATCGATGCTACTTCGCTGTTCCTCTCTTCGATTGCTGAATTTTCACCGTTCCCCGATCTTCCTGCAGAAGTCCGGATGGTTGTGCCGTTCGGCGGATCTTTCCAGAGCGACCGCTCGAAGATCGATGAGTGTAAGGCCTTTGAGGATAATATCATTGTAAAAAGCATGATGACCTATACGACTGATAAAGAGGGTCCGCTGACGACCATCGAAGCCCGCAACATTGTCCTGTTGCCGGAAAAACCGATGACACCCCGTTACTCGGACGAAAGAGTCGGCTTCTTCGAAGAGACACGCCATGTGTTTGACGAAAAGTATGATTTCCTGCAGAAGTATGGCATTATAAACCGTTGGAACCTGCAGCCGAAAGATGTGGAGAAGTATCTTGCCGGAGAGCAGGTGGAACCGGTGAAACCGATTGTATGGTATGTGGATCCCGCAATCCCGGAAAAATGGAGAAAGTATGTGAAATTGGGTATTGCCGACTGGAATATCGCTTTTGAGGCGATTGGTTTTAAAAATGCCATTATCGTGAAGGATTATCCGACAGATGACCCTAATTTTGATCCGGATGATATCCATTATAATTGCTATCGTTTTGTCACTTCCTCCAAAGAAAACTCCATGGGACCGTCTTGGGTGGACCCACGCTCCGGAGAAATTCTGTGCGGTGACGTGATTTCATGGTACGGTGTGGTGACATTGCTGAATAAATGGAGAATGATCCAGACCGGTGCGGTGGATCCTTCCGTGCGCTGCCCGATTATGACAGAGGAGAATATGGGAGAGGCTATGCGTTATGTTGCCGCTCATGAAATCGGACATACTTTGGGACTGATGCATAATTTCGGAGCTTCGGCAGCTTATCCGGTGGAGAAGTTACGTGACCCGGAATTCACACAGAAATACGGTACGACACCTTCTATCATGGACTATGCCCGCTTTAATTATGTGGCTCAGCCGGGAGATTTGGAGAAGGGCGTGAAACTGACTCCTCCCCTTATCGGTGAGTATGATAAGTTTGCCATCAAATACGGTTATCAGGTATTGCCGAACGTGAAGACTTCGGATGACGAGAAGGAAATCCTGAGGGGTTGGGTGAAGGAAAAAATCGGTGACAAGATGTATTTCTATGGAAAGCAGTTGCTCCAATTCAATTTCGACCCGCGTTCACAGGCCGAGGATCTGGGAGATGATGTGGTGAAGGCAAATACCTATGGTATAAAGAACCTGAAATATGTGATGGCTAATTTCGTGGACTGGATTGCCGTGAATGATGAGGGTATGGCTACTGTGGAGAATGTCTATCAGGATATTATCGACCAGTATATCCGCTATATCAGCCATGCGATGGTAAGTGTGGGTGGTATGTATATCAATCCGAAATATTATGGCGACCCGGTGAAACTGTATGAGTATGTTCCCAAAGCGAAACAGGTGGCAGCCATGAAGTTTGTGCTGGATAATCTGAATGACGGTCAGAAATGGCTGGTAAATGACAAGGTGACCTCTATTATCGGACCGACAGCGAAGGCATACGTGAAGATGACACAGTTCTTTGAGGAACTGCTGACCCGTGAGGTGTTGGGACGCATGCAGGTAAACGAAATCGACGGCAAGAATGTATTTACATTGGACAATTATCTGGAGATGATGTACAATGCAATGTTTATCAAAAAGAGCGGCAAGTTGACCGTGGTGGATATGTCTTACCAGAATGTGTTTGTAAACAGCCTGTCCAGCTTCCTGGAGAAAAAGGATTACAGTACTTCCGGTTCTGCAAATGCTTTGAAGGATTGGGCTGCAGCACCTACCACTTGCAGCGCTCATGCCTATTGTGAAAAACACTTGGATTTCGAGGCTTCCGTACCTCTGGGAGAAATCGTGTTGACTCCGAGATTGGATAAGACCAACAAGTATCCGGTTATCATGAAGTATTTGAGAAAGACCTACCAATTGGCCAAGAGCCGTTCTCATAGCGGAAACGACAAACAAAGAGAACATTATCGCCTGATTGTGTTGAAATTGTCTTATTTGTTTGATTAAAATTGAACATATCTTTTGTGAAATGGGTTGTCCTTACGGATAACCCATTTTTTGTTTCCCCGGTCGGATGGGGATTATTTCCTCATTTTTTTTTGTTTTTTTCCACATAATTCCCCAATGGTAAAATATCTTTATTTATGCCACACATTGATAATCATCTGTTTACTTGTTTTGTCCGTGATTTGGTATAAATATTGTTTTATTATTATTCAGAATTAAAACTAAAAATTTATAGTTATGAAAAAGTTTATTGTTTTAGGATTGGGTGCTTCCCTGTTTTTGATGAGTAGTTGTGTTGAAAATTCACAAAAATATAAAGCGTTATTAATGCGTGCCGATTCGTTGAATGCCATTGCCATGCAGCAGAATCAGGAAATGGAACAGTTGTTGGCAGATATCAATGATGTCACTGTCGGTATGCAATCTTTGAGAGAGGCTGAGCATTTGTTGACTTTGGAGGCTGAAAAGGAGAGTAAAAGCAGTAAGTCAAAACAGCAGATCGCACGTTTAAAGAATGATATCCAAGCAATTTCTGAGGCTATTGCAGGTTATAAATCAAAAATCTCAAAATTAGAAGGCAAGAGCAAGAGTCAGTCTGCAGAATTCAAGAGAATGATTGCGAATCTGAATGCCGAGTTGGATTTACGTTCTGAAAAAATCAATGAGATTACTGGGCAGCTGGCTGCTACCAACAAGGAACTGGCCGTTAAAGTGGAAGAGGTGAAGGAACTGACTCAGAGTGTGGATTCTTTGGATAGAGAGGCTAAAGCACAGCAGATTACCATTGCAGAACAGGATCAGACAATCCACATGGCGAATTATCTGATAGGAACACGTAAAGAGTTGAAAGAAGCAGAAGTCATTTCACGTCAGGGAATTTTCTGTCCGCCGATCGTCTCTTCTCAGGCACAGAACGCAGACTTTATCAGTATTGATATCCGTGAGGTGAAATCCATTCCTTTAAACAATAAAAAAGCAAAAGTTCTTTCATCACACCCGGCTGACTCTTATGTACTGGAGGCTGACGAAGAGGGAAATCTGGTGTTGAAGATTAACGACGAGAATGCTTTTTGGCACTTAAGCAAGTATCTGGTCGTGATGATAGGATAGACTAAGTGTAATTGCAATAGGGTAGCGGGAGTTTTCCCGCTATCTTTTTTTATATGCTATCATAAAAGAAAGAGCTGTGGAAACACAGCTCTTTTTCTCATTGTAAGGTGAGAGTAAGGTCTTTAAATTTCGTTTACGATAACTAACTGTTCCATACCTGTTTGTACAGCCTCGATATTCATAGGAATAAGGTTGTGGTGACGGACAGGCAGGGATTTCTGTAATCCTTTTTCCAGGTTTTCCAAGTTGATGATCGGTTTGACTTTCAAGAAAGCACCCAAGATAATCATGTTGAAAATTTTAGGGTTACCGCCTTCTGCTGCCAAACGGGCACCTTCAATCTGATAGATGTCGATGTCTTTACGGGTAGGGTGGTGAGTGATACCGTTCGGGTCGTAAATCAATGTCCCGCCAGGTTTTACCAACGGTTCAAATTTATCCATTGACTGCTGGTTCAATACGATAGCCGAGTCGAAAGCATTCAATACCGGAGAACTGATACGCTCATCGCTGATGATTACAGTCACATTGGCCGTACCACCACGCATTTCAGGACCATAAGAAGGCATCCATGAAACTTCCTGGTCTTGCATGATTCCTGAATAGGCCAGAATCTTTCCCATGGAAAGTACTCCCTGACCACCGAATCCTGCTATGATAATTTCTTCTGTCATACTAATTGAAAATTGTGATTTGATTAAATGTCTTTTATGTCTCCTAATGGATATTTCTGGAACATGTTGGTCCGCATCCATTTGTTGGCATCTACCGGAGTCATTTTCCAGCCGGAGTTACAAGTTCCAACAACTTCCACGAATGATAAACCTTTATCCAGACGGGTGTTCTGGAAGGCTTTCTTGATGGCTGCTTTGGTCTTGCGAACAGCTGCCGGAGTATCTGCGCTCTGGCGGGTTACATAGCAAGTTCCATCCAACTGAGCCAGCAATTCCGTGATTTTCATCGGGAAACCGTTCAATTTGGCATCACGGCCATACGGAGTGGTTGCTGTAACCTGACCCAACAGGGTGGTCGGAGCCATCTGACCGCCGGTCATACCGTAAATAGCGTTGTTGATGAAGATTACGACGATGTTCTCGCCACGGTTGCAGGCATGCATGATTTCTGCACAACCGATGGATGCCAGGTCACCGTCACCCTGATAAGTGAATACATATTTTTCCGGATGCAGACGACGGATAGCTGTCGCTACAGCAGGTGCACGGCCGTGAGCTGCTTCCGCCCAGTCAATGTCAATGTAGTTGTATGCGAATACACTACATCCTACCGGAGAAACTCCGATTGTCTGATTCTGGATACCCAGTTCTTCTATCACCTCTGCAACCAGTTTGTGAACCACTCCGTGGGTACAACCCGGGCAGTAGTGCATTACGTTGTCGGTGAGGAGGCTACTCTTTTTCAGTACGAGATTTTCCTCTTTTATAATATCTGTTAATTCCATGTTTTTCTTCGTTTACCGTTTTGATTAAATCGAAAACTTCTCTTTCAGTGCTGTAAGGATCTCTTCCGGAGTCGGAACAACACCACCCATACGTCCGTAGTGATCAACTTTGACACGTCCCTCTACAGCCAGACGAACGTCTTCCACCATTTGTCCTGCACTCATTTCTACAGACAAGAAACCTTTCACTCTGCTGCACAGGTCGGAGATTGGTTTCGTCGGGAACGGATAAAGAGTGATAGGACGTAACAGACCTACTTTAATACCGGCTTCGCGAGCCAATTGGATTGATTTCTGGCAAATACGTGCTGTTGAACCGTAAGCTACAAAGATATAGTCGGCATCTTCGCAGTTCAACATTTCGTAACGTACTTCATTTGCCTCGATCTCACGGTATTTACGTTGTAATTTTTCATTGAAGACCTCCTGACGGCGAGCTTCCAGTTCCAGTGAAGTGATGATGTGACGTTCACGGTTCTTTTTGCCGGTCAGTGCCCAGTCTCCGCATTGTTTTTCGATTTCTTCTTCTGTGCGTCTCGGTGTGTAGTCAGGAAGGATCACTTTCTCCATCATCTGTCCGATAACACCGTCCGCCAGTACCATTGCGGGGTTACGGTATTTGAAAGCCAGGTCAAAGCCTAAAACAACGAAGTCGCTCATCTCCTGTACGGAAGCAGGAGCCAATACAATCAAATGGTAGTCTCCGTGACCACCACCTTTGGTTGCCTGAAAATAGTCACTCTGTGATGGCTGGATGGTTCCTAAACCTGGACCTCCACGCATAACATCTACAATCAAACAAGGAAGTTCGGCACCTGCAATGTAGGTGATACCTTCCTGTTTCAAACTGATACCGGGGCTTGAAGAAGAGGTCATAACTTTCTTTCCACAAGATGCTCCACCATATACCATATTAATTGCAGCTACTTCACTTTCTGCCTGTAAAACAACCATTCCTGTCTCTTCCCATGGCTTGCGCAACATGAGCGTTTCCATGACTTCAGATTGCGGGGTGATCGGGTATCCGAAATATCCATCGCATCCGCAACGAATAGCGGTCTCTGCGATTACCTCATTCCCCTTCATTAATTTTACTTCTGCCATATCTTTACATTTATTTGATTTCTGCTTTATAAACTGTAATTACTGAATCGGGACATACTAATCCACAGCTTGCACAACCAATGCAGGCCTCCGGATTTTTCATATAGGAATAGTGATACCCTTTTCCATTTACGTCATGGTGCAGGTCCAATACGTGAGTAGGACACGCAACAACGCACAAGTTACACCCCTTGCAGTGTTCTGTGTCTACAACAATTGCTCCTCTGAATTTTGCCATAATTTTTAAATTATAAGTTGTCGAATATTTAACCTTTTGGTAATGTCTTTGTAATAGTTGTGGCTATAAAATTACTGTTTTAAATGTGAACTGCAAAAAAACAATTTTTGATTTTTCAACCATTTTGCCGCTAATTCTATCGTCTTTAGGTTGTTAAATTGTTAGTATAAACAATATGTTTATTGCTGATGGTCCTTTCTGAAACGCTCGATGCGGTCTTTCAAGGCTTCCATCTTGTCCATGCCGACCTGTGATACGCAGGCACGCAGGCCTTCGCGGTCACTGCCGCAACCTTTCAGGGTGATGGAAGAGATTCCGTAGTACAATAATTCATGGGCCAGCTGTGCCCCACTCATCCCGGGATACATGATGGTGAAATAGAATCCGTCAGCGACATCGTCCTGTCCGTCTTTGTCGTATACCACCTTAAAGCCTGCATCTGTGTAGAGTTTTTTCATAGTGGCGGCACGCAGACCATATTCCTTTACATCCGACAGAATGTTGATGACTCCATCGTTGGCAGCCTTCATGATGGCGGCTACTGCATACTGTGGAGAGTGTGCTGTTCCGGAAGTTAGGGTGTATATCAATTTATACGTGATGGTATAACCCAGTTTTGCAGAGTGGTAGCGTTCCTGTAAATGGGCATACTCTTTGTTGACCAGGGCATTTGAAATGCACAACAGTCCCAAGCGTTGTCCGGCATAGCTGAACAGTTTGGAACTTGAAATCATGAAAATGTAGTTGTCGGTATATTTTGCGACGGTCGGCTGGAATGGAGCCTCGCCCGGATGGGACAAGTCTTTGCGGAAGTCCATTGCAAAGTAGGCCAGATCTTCCAATATGACGACATTGTATTCCGTGGCCAGTTTGCCGATAATCTGCAATTCTTCGGCTGTGAGACATACCCATGACGGATTGTTGGGGTTGCTGTATACAATCGTTGCGATGTTCCCCTTGTCCAGGTATTCTCTCAATTTGGCTTCCAGTTTCTTGCCTCTGTATTCGTAAATATCAAACGTGATATATGGTTTGCCCATGACTTCCAGTTGTGTCTTCTGTACAGGGAATCCCGGATCTATGAATAATACGGTGTCCTTGCCTGCATAGCATTCCGTCAATGCCATGAATGCAACGTAAGATGCCTGCATGGCTCCTACCGTAGGTATAATGCCTTCCGGACGGACGTCGACATCCATGAAATTCTTTATAAAGCGGGAAGCCTCTTGGGATAATTCAGGATAGCCTTCCAGCATGGGATAGAATTGGGCAACCCCTTTTTTTAGTGCTGCTATTTCAGCTTCTGTCCCGATATGTGATGGTTTCAGACCCGGTACACCCATTTCCATACGGATGAATTTTTCTCCGGTCGCTTTTTCCAATAAATTGGCGATTTTAACGGTGTCACGAATGGATGCGTCATCCAAGTTGCTTACCCCGCATTGGGCCATAGTTGAGTCAACTAGTTGTTTGTCAATAAGATTATTTTGCATGGTTATTATAGTGTTGTTTTTCTTACATTTTGAAACAATATTACTGTGTATTGTTGAAAAAAGGAAGTGTTTCATCTATTTTAACTTAAAAACGTCCTAATTTATAACGTTTGCAGATAACGAAGGGAAATTTGTTGACATTTTGACTAAAATATAGATGAAATAGTTAATATGTATGGAAAAGTTCAAAAACATCATGCGGTCATTTATATAAATCTTTATAAATTCATCCGTATTCGGGTGAGTTTCGCTATCTTTGCGCAGTACTGAAAAAAAGGTTTGGTCTTGAATTTAGAACTATTCATAGCGCGTCGTTTGTTGGGAGGTGGAAAGGGCGATTCCGTGTCGGTGCCGATTGTAAAAATCGCAGTGATAGGAATAGCACTGGGACTTTGTGTGATGTTGCTGTCTGTGTTTATCATCATGGGGTTCAAGGGGGAGATTACGGACAAACTGTCCGGATTCACTTCTCATTTGGATATTACCTCTTGTGATGAGGATGCGTTGTATGGCGGACAAGGGCTGATGGTGACGGATTCGTTGCTGGCCTCTTTGCGGAATGTCGAGAATGTGAAGCAGGCGGTCTGTTATGTGACAAAACCTGCCATATTGAAAAGTGACTCGGGTATTCATGGCGTGGTGCTGAAAGGGGTGGATTTCCTTTATGATCCCTCTTTTTACGAGCGTCATCTGAATGTCGGGCATTGGCCGGCTTTGACAGGAGCCAAGGCTTCCGCTGAAATTCTGGTGTCGGCATCTGTGGCCGGATTGCTGGAGGTGAAGGTGGGAGACCGGATTGCCGCGCATTTTGTGCAGGACCCGCCGCGGGTGCGGATGTTTACCATCGCCGGCATTTATGATACCGGATTCAAGGAATATGATGATATGTTTGTCTTGTGCGATATGCGTCATCTGCAGCGGTTGAACGGTTGGACTGCCAATGAGATGACGGGTGTCGGAGTGGAGCTGGCTGATATGCGGGATATCCCTCAGGCGGAGAAGGCTGTCGACGGTATTTTGTATTCGGAAGAAACAAATGCCTGTTCCCGGCTGACCACTTTGTATGATACGGCGCCCCAGATATTTGACTGGCTGAATCTTCTTAATATGAACGTGGTCATCATATTGACGCTGATCATTGCTGTTGCCGGATTCAATATGGTATCGGGTTTGCTGATTCTGATACTTGACAAGACTACGCTGATAGGGATTCTGAAAGCATTGGGGTATCGGAATCTCTCTTTGAGACGTCTGTTCCTGTACATTGCAATGGGTTTGATTGCCAAGGGGATGCTGGTCGGCAATCTGCTCGCACTGGGATTGGGGGCGTTACAGAGCAGATTCCAAATCATCAGCCTGGACCCGGAGGTGTATTATATGGATACGGTGCCGATAGATATCAATGTGTGGGCGATACTTCTGTTGAATGTCGGGGTGCTGGTGATCGCTGTCTTGATGTTGATGGTCCCCACGATTCTGGTGTCTAAAATCAGTCCGATAAAAGCAATAAGATTTGAATGATGAAACTGAAAGAGCTTGTCATACTTCACCGTTACGGAATTATGGGTACCGTGATATTCCATCTTCTGATTGCCATACTGTTTATGAGTATGCAGATATCACGGGTACGGGTGCATACGGAGATGGAGATTGAAATGGAGGCTCCTGACAAGGAGGAGCAGCAGAAACAGGAGCAGGAGGAACAGCGGAAAGAGGAAATCCGTCAGAAGACGGCGGATGAGGAGGTGGAGCGGATGCTGCGTTCCATTGCTGTGAATGAGAATGTGAAGGCCTCTGAAGAGCAGGCGGAGCATACCAATGTGGAGGATTATATCAACGAGGTGCTGGATGAGCTGCGGGAGAATGGAGACGACGGACGCTACCAGGCGAAACGCGACAAGCATTACAAGCAGGACAGTCTGCAGCGTGCCCGTGATTTGCGGGAGCAGGAGCTTGATTCGCTGAAATCGACCTTCTATGCAGGAGAAAGCAGTGTCAGCTATAATTTGAAAGACCGCTATGCCCGTATCCTGCCGATTCCGGTGTTCAAATGTGAGTCGGGCGGTAAGGTGGTGGTGTCTATTGTAGTAAATCCCCGTGGAGTGGTGTTGAGGGCTGAGGTTATTGAGGGACAGTCGGCTTCTGACGAGCGTCTGTGGAGAGTGGCTGAGGATGCGGCCAGACGTTCCCGTTTCAATGACAAGCCTGGTGCGCCTGCCCAGCAGAGGGGGACGATAACCTATAACTTTGTAAAACAGTAGTTGTTTCAGAAAATCCTGTAGCAATGAGTGGATCTCGCTTTTCAATCGGCCGTTTCTCCCTGCTTCCGGCCTTGCTGGACCTTTTTTATCCCAAGGTGTGTGAAGTGTGCGGTTCTGTTTTGGTGAGAGGAGAGAATTATCTCTGTACCTCCTGCCTGGCTGATTTCCCTTTCGTTGATGAGGATTTTGTGACTGATCGGGCAGTGTTGGACAATTTCAATGAAAATTTCCGTCCGGAAGCATTGCATGCCCTGTTTTACTATAACAAATATAGCGATTATAAAAATCTGGTGTATCGTGTGAAATATCATTCCAACCGTAAGTTGGGGGTTTATCTGGGGCGGATGTTGGGGCAGAAAATCAGCCGTCATTGTCAGGCGGATTGTGTGGTGCCGATCCCTTTGCATCCCAAGAGAGAGCGGGAGCGCGGATTTAATCAGGCTCGTGAAATTGCGAAGGGAGTCAGTGAGGTGTTGGGTGTGGAACTTTTGGACAAGGTTGTGGTGCGGACGCGCAACAATGTGTCGCAAACGGGGAAAAATGCATCAGAGCGCCAGGAGAATGTTGCCGGAATCTTTGAACTGCTCCATCCGGAAGCGGTAAAAGGAAGACATGTCCTGCTTTTGGATGATGTCATAACAACGGGGGCGACGGTCGGGGCGTGCCTTGAAGCGTTGGCTGTAGCCGGTGATGTCCGTTTTAGTCTGGCGTGTCTTGCCCGTACCGTGTGAGCCGGATGAATACCTGGCTTCGGTCAATTCTTAAAATCAGTTTCTTCAAATATTAATATTATGTTATTTCAGCGCTTGTGGAACAAGCTGTTATTTGCTTTGGCATGGATTTTGTACTACAAATAGTACATTTTTTTCATAAGTTTGTATTAGGTTAGTTAGTAGTAAAGGTTTCTCGCTGTGACAGCTCGGAACCTTTTTTTTATGGAATCCGTTCTTTTGCCTTGATTAAAATACAAGGATTGTAGTGTAGTTTATATAAGAAAATAACTATTTTTGTACTTTAGTCCTTTGAGACAAGGCAGATAATTATAAAAAAAGACAGGAATGAGTGTAAAGAGTCAGAATGCTTTTCGTTGGGATTGGCTGGGAGTAATCGCAGTGATCGTTTTTATTCATGCTTGCGCTAACCGCGGATATCCGGAAGGGGGCCCTAAAGATGAAACACCGCCGGAAGTCACCGTGGAGCAACCCATGTCATTTACCACAAATTTTAAAGCCAAGCGTGTAAATATATACTTTAACGAATTTGTGCAGCTGAAGGAGATGAATAATAAGTTCATTTTCTCTCCACCGGTAAAGAAGGACCCGAAGGTGAGCTTGAAAGGTAAATATGTACAGGTGGCTATCCCGGATTCCTTGCGTCCGAATACGACCTATAGTATGGATTTCGGCGATGCGATTGTAGATAACAATGAGGGAAATCCGTTGGGATTCTATCGTTATGTGTTCTCTACCGGTTCTGTGCTGGATACGTTGGAGCTGAGCGGAACCTTGGTGAACGCCGAGTCTTATGAGCCGATGCTGGGGATTATGATTGCCCTATACGAGAAGCAGAATGATTCCATTCCTTTGAAAGAGTTGCCGGATTATATTGCACGTACCGACAGCTCCGGTAATTTCAGAATCACGAATTTGCGGGAGGCTGATTATCGGGTGATGGCAATAGAGGATGCGAACAGGGACAAGATGTATACTCCGGAGGCGGAAATGTTTGCCTGGATCGATACGACCGTACATCCGATTGTGATGCCGATGGTTAAGACAGATACGTTTAAATTAATCGACAAGATAGTGGAGCAGGATACAATCATGCGTGACAGCATCGTGACGCAGAATTATCTGGCTTTTGGCCCGAGCAATTTGTATCTGAGGGCTTTTAAAGAGAAACTGACACAGCTTTATATGGTGGATGACGAGCGGAAAGAGCGTGAACGGTTGAGCTTTGTTTTCAGTATCCCGGGTGACAACCAATTCAAGGCCACCCTGTGGGATTCTTTAGCGCCTCAGCCTCTGGTGGAGGACTGGTATTTTAAGGAGGAGAGTGCGGGGAATGATACGATATCTTTGTGGATAAAGGATTCGACCGTTTATAAAAAAGATACGTTGAATGTGATTCTAAGCTACTTGCGCACGGATAGTACAGGACAGTGGGTGAATTACCAGGATACGGTGCGCTATACTTTTAAAGACAAGGAGGTGAAGGAGAACAAACGGAAGAAGGACGAGAAACCGAAAATCGATTTTCTATCAATCAGCGAGAATGTTTCGGGAGAGATGGATTTAGGTTTACGTTTCCGGTTTGAATTCGGCAGGCCGATAGACAAGCAGACGTTGCACAGTATCCGGATGGCAGAGAAGGTGGATACCGTTTACCAGCCGGTGACGTTTAAAGTGGAAGAGGATTCTGTGAAGGTGCGGACCGTATATATCGATGCCGATTGGAAGGAGGGTACCGAGTATCGGGTGGAGATTGACTCGGCAACCGTTTATGATATTTACGGACGATTCAACAATAAATACGACAAGACGTTCAGAGTTAAGACTATAGAGAACTACGGCAAGCTGTTCCTGATGATGAAAGGGGTGAAGGGGAATGTAATCGTGCAATTGTATAAGGCGGAATCCGGGAAGTCGGAGAACGGAAAGCGTGAATATCAGGTCGTGAAAGAGCAGATGACCAACGCTGACGGACAGGTGGCCTTCGAATTGCTGGCAGAGGGGAAATATAAAGTCAGGGCTATATTGGATGCCAATGGCAATGGGAAATGGGATCCCGGTCTGTATCTGAAGCATCAGCAGCCTGAAGAGATTATATATCTTCCTGTGGAGATTTCTGTAAAGCAGAATTTTGACATTGAACAGGAATTTGATTTGGAAAAGAAGTATGAACCAATAAGTGACCCAAGTACATGAAACGAGTTGTCTGTTTATGGGTGTTTGTCTTGAGTTTGAATCTGGCAGTGACCGCTCAGTCAAAATATCCGGCTATTGAAAAATTGGTATATGACGGTTATTATAATTGGGGATTGATCTGGGTGAAGGCCGGAAGTGCCGAATTCTCATTGTCGGAATCCGAGAAGTATCCGAATGCGTATAAACTGAAAGCTGTCGGTGTTTCCCTGCCGTCATGGGATTGGATGTTTACAGTGAGGGATACGTTGATATCCCACTATGACAAAATCTCTTTCTTGCCTTACGAGTTTTCGCGGAAGGCTCATGAAGGGAATTACCACAAGACTTTTGACTATAAGTTCCATTACAACGATTCGTTGGTGATTGGCGATATAAATAGAATCGGGAGGTATCAGCGGAAGGATACATTGCCTTTGAGGGCCAATACGTTTGATATGCTTTCTGTCGCTTGGATGGCCCGGGAGTTGGAGTTCGACGATTATAAGAAGAATGATTTGATACCGATACGGCTTTTGATTGATAGCAAGATATACGATCTGTATATCCGTTATTTAGGGACAGGAAAGACGAAAATCGGCGATAAGAAGAAGGAGTGTTATATCTTTTCGCCCCTGTTGGTTGAGGGACAGGTGTTCCGTGGCGGGGAAGGCATGAAGGTGTGGGTGAGCAAGGATGAGTATCGTTTGCCACTCTTGGTGGAGGCGAAGATATTGATCGGTTCGCTGAAAGCTTTGCTGGTACCTAATGAAAGTAAAGTGATAATACAATAAATACATAATTATGAAAAGACTATCAGTTGTTCTATTGGCGGGCCTGTTATTGGGCGGCGGTTTGATTTCGTGTAAGGAGGGTGGAGGCCGGAGAGCTGCCTTGCAGGCTGTGACCGGTTCTGTAAACGAGATATTGGTGATTACACCGAAAGAGCGTTGGGACGGTCCGTTGGGGGATACGATACGTGCATTCTTCGGGCAGCCGCAAATGGGATTGCCGCAGGGGGAACCTGTTTTTGATATGATCAGTCTGCCGATGTCTAATTTCAACAAGACAGTCAAGGCGCATCGGAATGTGCTTATCCTGTCGCTGAAGAGCAAGGCGGATTCTGCCAGTATCGGTTATATGGACAGTCCGTGGGCACGTTCGCAGAAAGTATTCCGGATTGTAGCTCCTGCTGAAGAGGATTTTTACAAGGTATTCGATGCACACAAGGAGAATATGATGAAGGTGTTTTTGGCTGCAGAACGCGACCGCTTGATAGATGTTTATAAAAGTGCTCCCAACATGAAGGTGTACAATGCGTTCAAAGATAAATACGGAATGTTGTTGTATTGTCCGGGAGGGTATAATATCAATAAGGATACCGCCGATTTTGTGTGGACATCGTATGAGACCCGTGTGGACAGCCGGGGATTCATCTTTTTTGAGGAACCGTATGAAAATGAGAGCCAGCTGAATTATCAGGTGATTCTGGATAATGTAAACGAAAAGTTGAAGCAGTTTATCCCGGGACCGCTGGACAGTACTTGGATGGCACTTGATATGGTGACTCCGATGACTGCTGCCAACTATCAATATGCCGGCAAGCATTATGCCATGCTGATAAAGGGATTGTGGCAGGTGGAGAATGACTATATGGGAGGCCCGTTTGTATTGAATGTCGTGCTTGACCAGAAGAACAACCGTGTCCTTTATATGATGGGCTATGTCTACGCTCCGGACGGCAAGAAACGGAATCTGCTGCGTCAGGTGGAGAGTATCGTCTTTTCAATGGATATTGATTGGGAGGAAAAAGAGAAACAGGAGCAAAAAGAGTGATTATGAAAAATATATTTATACTTGTCAGTCTGCTATTCTTTTGCGGATGTGCGAATGCCATATCCCCCGGTAGCGAGAATTTTGAATTGTACAAGACGCTGCTGATGGGGAAAAAGGTCGGGATTGTAGCTAATCAGACCGCAGTGGTGGGTGATATGCATACAATTGATTTTCTGTGTGGGAAAGGTGTTGATATTGTACGTATATTTTGTCCGGAACACGGTTTTCGAGGTGATGCCGATGCTGGAGAAACAGTTGGAGATTATAAAGATAAGACGACCGGACTCCCGGTCGTCTCTCTGTATGGGAAAAAGAAGAAACCTTCAGCAGAAAATCTGGATGGTTTGGATGTCCTGGTATTTGATATGCAGGATGTAGGGGTACGTTTCTATACCTACCTGTCAACGCTTCACTATGTGATGGAGGCCTGTGCGGAGCATGGCGTGGCAGTGGTGGTGATGGACCGCCCTAATCCCAATGCTTTTTATATAGACGGGCCGGTGTTGGAGATGAGCCATTCTTCGTTTGTCGGAATGCATCCGGTGCCCATTGTCTATGGTATGACAATCGGTGAATATGCCCGGATGATTAATGGCGAAAAGTGGCTGAAGGGGGGAGTCTGTTGTAAATTGACCGTAATCCCTTGTCGGGGGTGGAAACGGGAGATGACTTATAATCTGCCCCGGAAGCCGTCACCCAATTTGCCGGACAGTGTGTCGGTGATGCTTTATCCTTCGACTTGCCTGTTTGAGGGAACGGTAGTGAGTGAGGGACGTGGCACCCTGACTCCTTTTCAGGTATTCGGTCATCCTGATTTGAAGAATATGCCTTATAAATTTACTCCTCGCAGTATTCCCGGAATGAGCAAATCGCCTAAATGTATGGGACGGGAATGTTATGGAATGGATTTGAGAAATCTGTATGATGAGGTGAAGGCTGGAGATCGTCTGCGTTTGGATTGGCTATTGGAAGCCTATAGAAATTATACAGGGAAGACTGCATTTTTCACTCCTTTTTTTGAAAAATTGGCAGGAACGGATCAGTTGCGCAAGGATATCGAAGCCGGTAAAAGCGAGGCTGAAATCCGGGCTTCCTGGCAACCGCAGTTGGAGGCATTCAAACGGATGCGTGCCAAATATCTGATTTATTAAATAAGCGGTATGGCTGAAAACATAAAGAAACCGTTGGGGAGACGGATATTGAAATGGACTCTGTTAAGCATAACAGGGTTGTTGGTGGTGCTGGCATTGACGATTGGAGTTGTGATCAATTTTGTGTTTACCTCCGAAAAACTGACTCCGATAGTCGAGAAGATGGCTGCAGAATATTTGAATGCAGATTTGCGTTTCGGAAAAATCGAACTGACCTTCTTTTCCACTTTCCCTAATTTCGGACTGGAAGTGTCGGATGCGACAGTCGTTTCAGGGGCTTTGCGTACCGTGACCGGACGGACACGGATTCAGAAGTGTGATTCGCTGATGAAATTAGAGTCGTGCCTGATAACGTTTAATCCTATCGCTTATTTGTGCAAAGATCATATCGTCATTAAGGATCTGGTGTTGAACGAACCGGAAATCCATGCTTTCGTGAATGCGGAGGGGGTTGCCAATTGGGATATCGTGAAGCCGGATACCGTGGCGACGGAGCCTTTGCTTGCAGATTCTGTGGCGATGGATTCTTCTGAAATAGCTTCCGGGATTCTTTTGAAAAATCTATGTATCAAAGGTGGAAATCTGATTTTTGATGATAGAAGTACCTCCTTATATGCCAAGGTTGATGGGCTTGATCTGGCTGTAGACGGATTCTGGGGCAAACGGAATTTGCAGTTGAAACTGGATTGTTCCACCAAGAATATCCTGTTTTGGGAAAGCGGGAAATTACTGGTGAACCGTCTGGCCTTGGGAGTGGAAACAGAAATGACGGTTAACCGGGATTCGTCATTGTGTACTTTGAGAAAGGCGGCTTTCAATGTAAATGGAGTGCGTTTCGGTGCGGACGGGACTTTGCGGGGTAATCCTGAATCAAAGGTGGTGGATGTCAATCTGACTTATGGTATCCATATTCCGACCTTAAAGACTTTGCTCGATTTGGTTCCTGCTACTGTCTTGAAAAAGACGGAAGATGTGAAAGTGAAGGGTGAGGTGATGTGTAAGGGTAAAATCGCCGGTTTGTATGGAAAACGGAATATTCCCCAGTTGTCTGCGGAATTTCAGGTAAAAGACGGATATATCGCTTATCCGGGCATGCCTTCGCAGATTGATTCGCTGGATATGGATTTAAAGGCATTTGTCGATTTGGAGAAACAGAAAGATTTGTATGTCCAGCTTCGCCACTTCCGGATGAAAGGAGGAGGGCTGGATATTGATGTCGAGGGGTCGTTGGAGCATCTGTTGAGTGATCCTCTGGTGGCGGCCAAACTGGATGCAGCGGTGAATTTTGAGGATTTTGTCAAGGTGTTCCCTTTGGCGGAGGGAGTTACCTGCAAAGGCCGATTGGATGCAGGATTACAGGGTAAAGTGCTGCTGAGTGATGTTAGGAAAGGCAACTATGGAAAGATATTTGTAGGTGGCGGTTTCAGGGCCAAGGATGTGGAAATATTCATTCCTCAGGACAGTATTGTCGCAAAGGTCAGAAATGCCGGAATCGCTTTTGCTTCTAACCGTGAAAACCGGCAGATATTGCAGGGGAAAGACCTGCTGAATGGTCTGGTGGGGTATTCCGGTCTGGATATTCATGTGAAAAACAAGGTACGCCTGCTGATGGATACGACGTGGTTGGCAGTGAAGACTTCGCCTTTGCATGACACTACGGCTGTGGCTTCCATGAGTTCAAGCGTGAAGCTGGGGCGGATGATTTTTATTGTGCGCGATACTTTGCTGGTGGGTTTGAAGAAAGCAGTACTCAATGCGCGTCTGGAGCCTTGGGAGAATAATAAGAAGATTCCTGCCGTGCATGGGAGTGTTGTGGCAGACAGCCTGCGGCTACGGGTATCTGGCAACCGTCTGAATATGGTGCATGCAGAGTTTGAAGTGGATGCTTTCCGGAATCCGTGGAACAGTAAAATCTGGTTGCCCCGCGGTTATGTCGATTTTGTGGGGATGCAGGCATATACGCCTTATTTCCCTTTGCGGATAAAAATGCCGGGGACCCGTTTCCATTTTGACATGAATGAAATACAGCTGGATTCGGCCGTGGTGAAAATGGGACGTTCTGATATGCGTCTGACAGGTAGAATCACCAATCTGACACGTTGCCTTTTCCAGAAGGATACATTGCGTGGGGAGTTGCTGGTGAGCTCAAGCATGATCAACTGTAATCAGCTTATGAAGGCGATGGAGGCCGGAACAGAGTATATGAACAGGGTCTCTTCCGGTTATAGGGATACAATTTCCGGTGACGGGTTGCAGGATGATATGGCAGATGTAGAGGTGGTGAGCGATACTCTCTCCTATGATTCTGGAAGTTCGATTTTTGTCGTTCCGCCAAGAGTGGATTTCACATTCCAGATGGATGTTGATAAAGTGAAATTCGGTAAGGCTGCTCTGGACAGTATTCATGGTGAGGTCGTTATGAGAAATCAGTGTATTCAGTTGGAGGACCTGAATTTAAAATCATCTGCGGCCGATATGAGTACGTCTGCTGTCTACAAGGCGACGGATACCGTGAAGGCTTATACCGGTTTTGCCCTGCAGATGCATGATATCCAAGTAGACAGTCTGGTACATCTGATGCCGGGACTGGATACGCTTTTCCCGATGTTGCGTTCGTTTGCCGGTACGGTAGACTTCCATATAGCCGCTGATGCCTGGTTGGATTCCACTTTGATGATAGATCTGCCTACGTTACGCGGTGCAGCTTATTTGAATGGGCGGAATATGGTGTTGATGGATGGGGAGACATTTGCAGAAATATCCAAGATGCTGATGTTTAAAAATAAGAAACGGAATATGATAGACAGTATAGCTGTCGATCTGACCATCAAGGACGGTACCGTTGAGATATTCCCTTTTATGGTTGAAATCGACCGTTATAAGGCTGCTGTCGGCGGGAAACATAATATTGATATGACATTCAGGTATCATATTTCTATCTTGAAGTCTCCTTTGCCTTTCCGTGCGGGACTTGATGTATTCGGGAATCTTGACAAGATGAAATTCCGTATCACGAAAGCGAAGTACAAGAACTTCTTTATTCCCTCCAAACGGGCCAAAGTAGACAGTACGCTATTGAATCTGAAAAAGCGTATTCACGATATGCTGAAAGTCGGGAAGAAATAACAAAGGGATGCGAAAGCATCCCTTTGTCGTGTTATATGTAAAGTTTATGGAGTAAACCCACGGTTCAGTATATGAATTTCCCGAATTCGCTGAGTATCGTGAGCTTGTTTCCTTCGCCTTCGTCGTTGTCATAGCAACGTCCGACGATTTGTGCGTCAATGTTGAAGCTTTTGGAGATGTTGATGATATCTTCTGCTATTTCCTCGTCAACATATATTTCCATGCGGTGTCCCATATTGAATACCTTATACATCTCTTCCCAGGGGGTTGAGGATTGTTCCTGTATCAGACGGAATAGAGGGGGAACGGGGAACATGTTGTCCTTTATGATATGCATATTCTCGACGAAGTTCATCACCTTGGTCTGTGCACCGCCGGAGCAATGTATCATTCCATGTATTTGCTTGCGGTATTTGTCCAGAATCTTTTTGATCACCGGAGCGTAGGTGCGGGTCGGGGACAATACCAATTTCCCGGCATTGACATCGGTACCTTCTACAGCATCCGTCAGGCGGCAATTGCCGGCATATACCAATTCTTCCGGTACATTGTTGTCATAGCTTTCCGGGTATTTTTCTGCAAGGTATTTGGCAAATACATCGTGGCGTGCTGAGGTCAATCCGTTGGAGCCCATACCGCCGTTATATTCTTTTTCATAGCTGGCCTGTCCGAATGACGCCAGACCGACAATGACATCTCCCGGCCGGATGTTGGCATTGTTGATGACATCTTCACGTTTCATACGGCAGGTGACGGTTGAGTCGACAATGATAGTACGTACCAAATCGCCGACGTCTGCAGTCTCTCCTCCGGTGGAGTGGATATGTACCCCTAATTTGCTGTATTCTGCCAACAGCTCTTCCGTACCGTTGATGATTGCCGCAATGACTTCTCCTGGAACCAGATTTTTGTTGCGTCCGATGGTAGAGGAGAGCAGGATGTTGTCTACAGCGCCCACACATAACAGGTCGTCAATGTTCATGATCAGGGCATCTTGTGCGATGCCTTTCCACACTGACAAATCGCCAGTCTCTTTCCAGTACAGATATGCCAACGATGATTTTGTACCGGCTCCGTCAGCATGCATGATATTGCAGTAGTTGTCATCACCGCCTAAAAAATCAGGAACGATTTTGCAGAATGCGCGGGGGAATATACCTTTATCAATGTTTTTAATAGCGTTGTGTACATCTTCTTTAGATGCTGATACGCCACGTTTGTTATATCTTTCGTCTTTTCTCATACCTTGGGTATTAAAAGTATTCTTCGGGCAAAATTACTGAAAATAATCGTAAATATCTGTCCTTATTCTTAGATTTATCGTCTGAATGTGCGTTTCAGCAGCAGATAGATCCGCCACCACATGAAGAATAGCAGACCGATGCCGATGAGCATGCTGATACTTTTGTCGGTGTGCAGGAAATAACCGATGGTGAAGGCGATTCCCTCTACTCCGTTCCAAGGGTTCATGGCAGCCGGTGTAAAGCGATAGTTGCTGGCGACAGAACTCATGGATAGGGCAGAGCAGATGAGAACCAGTAGCAGGAAGGAGATGACCAAAAAGCAGATATTTATTCTTTTCATAGATTGAATTTTAGGCAAATGTATATAAAAAAAACTGTCCGGACTTTTCTTCGGACAGTTTTCTTTTGTGTAATAATATAGTTTTATTGTCTGGTACCGAGCTTTGTATCAAGGATGAACGTTGCACCATTGTCTGCTTTCTGTAATTTCTCTACGATACTTTGTGCTGTAGCTTCTTCTTCTACCTGCTCTTTCACAAAGCCCCACAGGAAATTCTGGGTAGCGTTGTCTTTTTCTGCGTGTGCGATTTCGATCAGGTCGTCAATCAATTTGGATACATGGCATTCGTGTTCGTAAACATGTTTGAATACTTCCAGCGGGCTTCCCCAGCCTGTCGGAACAACGTCTACTTTGCCTACTTTTGCAACTCCACCACGTTGCATGATGTAGCTGGCCATTTCATAAGCATGGCTTATTTCTTCTTGTGATTGTTTCTTCAACCAATTTGCGAAACCGTTAAATCCTTCTCTTTCTAAATAAAAAGACATAGACAAATAAAGGTTTGCTGACCATAATTCTGCTGAAATCTGGTCGTTTAAGGCTTGTTGTAATTTTTCTGAGATCATGATATTAGTTTTTTTTAATCATTATACTCATTCTTTGGCAAAGAATATGCCAAAGAATATTTTTTTGTCATTTTGGCAGTCAGTGTACGGTTATTTCCGTCCTTTCTGCTGTTCGCGCAATCTTCTTTGCTGTTCTTTCTGCATCTCTTCCAGACGTTGTTGGAATTTGGATTTCTTCATCGGTTTTGTCTTGGCGATTTCAATTTGTTTCAGCAGTTTTTGGTCGTTGACAAATTTGCGGATAATCCAAGTCTGCAAAATGGTGATTAAAGTTGCGATAAAGTAGTAGTAACTCAAACCTGATGAGTAGCTGTTGAAGATAAACAGGAACATCACCGGCATGATATACATCATTGTCTGCATACCTTTCATCTGGTCGTTTTGCGGTTGATTGCGGTTGTTCATAATCATATAGATGATGTTGGTCGCAGTCATCAACAGACAGAAGAGGCTCACATGGTTTCCATAGAATGGAATGGTGAACGGCAGGGTTGCAATTGAATCATACGATGCAAGGTCAGTTGCCCATAAGAATCCTTGCTGACGCAATTCAATGGCTCCCGGGAAGAAGTAGAACAATGCGATCAGGATAGGCATCTGTATCAACATCGGCAAGCAACCGCCCATGGGGTTGACACCGGCCTGTCTGTACAGTTTCATGATGGCCTGTTGTTTCTCCATTGCTTTGTCTGCCGGATATTTTTTGCTGATTTCATCCACCTGCGGTTTCAGTACACGCATTCTGGCCTGTGACATATATGACTTATAGGTCAAGGGGAACAGAATGAGTTTGATAATCAGTGTCAGCAACAGGATGATGATACCGTAGTTTAAGGTCGTGTTGTTCTGGAGGAAGTTGAAGATTGGAATGACAAAGTATTTGTTGAACCATGCAATCCACTTCCAACCCATGTTGATGACATCCGGAAGGTCGATGTCGTTGCCGTATTCTTTCAATACATTATATGAGTTCGGTCCGAAGAAGAACTGCATATTGTATTGTTCGCCTGCCTTGCCATTGTAAGGGAGAGGAATCTCTGCATAGGCATCTTTCAGGAAATCGGTTTTCTGGCTGTTCTTTGAAACCAAGCTAACATCACTGAGCGGAGTCTTTGCAATCAGAATAGAGGAGAAGAACTGCTGTTTAAAGTCTACCCACTGTACTTTCGTGGTGAGAGTCTCTTCTTCGTCTGATGTCAGGGACATGTGTTCAACGTCGTCTTCGAAAAATTTATAGTAGATTCCTGTATACCGGTTTTCAAAATCCTTGCTCTTTTCCAGTTGCGGCATATTTACTCCCCAGTTCAGTGTCAGGAACGAAGAGTTGGAGGCAATGACATCTCCCATGTTGTGGGTGATGATATTGAAGTCCACCATGTAGCTGTCCGGAGACAGGATGTATTGGTATTCGATATATTTGTCGATGTCTGCATACAGGCGCATGGACAGAGTCTGAGGCTGCTCTTTTGCGTACAGGGCCGTCGTTTCCGTACTTGGCACGAACAGGAATTTTTCAGTGTTGATTTCCTGGTTCTGTGCATAGAAATTCATGCTCAACACGCTTTCATTCTCTCTCCATAAAATCAAAGGAAGGGAGTCATGGGTGCGGTATTCTTTCAGGTCAACCAGAGTGATGCGTCCTCCGCGGGTGCTGATGTTCAGTTTTATTTTGTCGTTTTCCAACGTATAAAGCTGTTCAGCAAGAGAGTCTTGCATAAATACACTGTCTCTTTTTACGCCATTGGCATTTGCCGGTGCAGCGGCATCCGTTTCTTGCTGGCGCTTGGCGGCAGCAAGTTCTTTTTTCTGTTTTTCTACTAGGGCAATGGAGTCTTGTCTTTGCATTTCCCGTATCTGCTCTTCGCTCGGGCGATTGAGGTATGAAAACCCGATCAATATCAAGAAAATAATGACAAGACCAATAACTGTATTTTTGTCCATATTTTAATTATTAATATTCAAGTTATGATAAACACGCTTTTATAAATGCAACAAACAGCGGGTGTGGCTTAACAACGGTACTCTTGTATTCCGGATGGAATTGTACTCCGACAAACCATTTGTGTGACGGGATCTCAACAATTTCCGTCAAATTGCTTTCAGGATTGATACCTGTTGTGACCATTCCTGCCTTTTCGAATTCTTCGCGGTACTTGTTGTTGAATTCATAGCGGTGACGGTGTCTCTCCTGAATGATTTTCTGTCCGTATGCCTCGTATGCTTTCGAGCCTTCTTTCAGTTCGCATGTGTAGGCGCCTAATCGCATGGTGCCGCCTTTGTCTGTGACATCGTGTTGGGAAGCGATCAGGTCAATCACCGGATATGCTGTTTTTGCCGCCATTTCGGTTGAATCCGCACCTTCCATTTGCAGTACGTTCCGTGCAAATTCAATGACAGCCATCTGCATACCCAGACAGATTCCCAAGAAGGGGATGTTGTGTGTGCGGGCATATTCGATAGCAATCAATTTCCCGTTGATGCCGCGATGGCCAAAACCGGGAGCTACAAGGATTCCGTGCAGGTCTTTCAGTATGGTCTGAGCGTTCTCTTTGGTAAGTTTTTCGCTATGGATCCATTCGATATTTACCTTGCAGTCGTTCACAGCCCCTGCGTGAATGAATGATTCGACAATTGATTTGTAGGCATCGTGCAATTCAACATATTTTCCTACCAGACCGATGCGCACCTCTTTGCTGTAGTTCTTGAGTTTGTAAAGGAATTTCTTCCAGTTGTCCAAATCCGGCTCGCTGTTCAGCGGAAGACCCAATTGTTCCAATACAATCTCGTCCAGTTTCTCTTCGCGCATTTTGATAGGCACTTCGTATATGGTGTCCACGTCGATAGACTGCATGACAGCTTTCGGTGCAACATTACAGAAGAGAGCCACTTTGCTGCGGATTTCAGCATTCAATTCGTGCTCTGTACGCAAGACAATGATATCCGGCTGTACTCCGATTTCCAGCAGGGCCTTTACAGAGTGTTGGGTCGGTTTTGTCTTTAATTCGCCGGATGCGCGCAAGTAGGGGACTAATGTCAGATGGATCAACACTGATTTTTCTCCCAATTCCCATCTTAGCTGGCGGACGGCTTCAATGAATGGCAATGATTCGATGTCACCTACGGTTCCTCCGATTTCAGTGATGACAACATCGTATTCCCCTTTGTTTCCCAGCAGTTTGATGTTGCGTTTGATTTCGTCTGTGATGTGGGGGACAATCTGGACTGTTTTTCCCAAATAGTCTCCGCGTCTCTCTTTGGTGATTACATTCTGATAGATACGTCCTGTGGTGATGTTGTTTGCCTGTGAAGTAGGACAGCCTGTAAAACGTTCGTAGTGTCCTAGGTCAAGGTCAGTCTCAGCTCCATCGTCTGTGACATAACATTCTCCATGCTCGTATGGGTTTAATGTACCCGGGTCGATATTGATGTAAGGATCCAGTTTTTGGTTGGCAACTTTATAACCTCTTGCCTGTAAAAGTTTGGCAAGCGATGATGCGATAATCCCCTTCCCTAAAGAAGAAGCAACGCCTCCGGTGACGAATACATATTTTGTTGACACTGTATATTGATTTAGTGATTTATCAAAGTGACAAAGGTAAGAAATTACAATAAAAAGAAAAAGGTTGAAAGTAAAGAATTACACTTTTTACTTTCAACCTTTTAACTTTTCCTTGCAAAAGGATATAGCAGATTTGTCTTATATCTTTTTAAATCATTTCATCAAGGGCTTTCAACTTCTCCTGCAAGAGGTTCAGGCGTTGGCGGGTTTTGTCGATTTTCGATTCCAGCTCGTTTATCAGGCCCTGTGATTTGTTTGATTTTGTAATGAATCCGATGTTGTTTTCCCACGTGTGGATGTCGGTTTCCAGCTGACGTATTTTATTTACAAGCTTTTCGCGCTCGTTGATGATTTTGTATTCTTTGTTTCCGTCAGTGTCCAGAGTGCTGATTTTTGCACGGAACCGTTCCAGGTTGCGGTCAAATTCATCCATGTTCAATTGGTCAAACCAATGGTTGATGGCCGTTCTGAATTCTTCCTGGACGGCATCCTTCACTTTGATAGGGATGAAACCGATTTTGTTCCAACGGTTTTGGAACTCTTTTAGTTTTTCGATATCCTCTTCTGCATTTCCACTGAGGGAGAATTGTTTGACCTCTTCGATAAGGGCTTTCTTCAATTCCAGGTTTTGTTCCTGTTTCTCGTCCTTGTCTTTGAAATG
>RCNI01000420.1_pt1 | contig 26856 bp, 22 predicted proteins | sample 2041151 | NCBI WGS metagenome assembly RCNI01 (sample SAMN09708214, study PRJNA481090) | feces metagenome | isolation source: feces | place: Antarctica: Albino Rookery | reverse complement strand
TCCCGCTGATACTCGAGGATCGTAAAGGCTCCCCGCGAGTCAAGTGTACGGATATCATCATTGTCCATGAAATTTCTAATCTGATACATCGTCGAGCTCCTTATTTTCTTTAATGAGTTTTCCGTTTCTGCCTCGGATTTACGTTATCATATCATAGAATACAGGCTGTCGCAATGCCGCATTTTACGAGTTTCCCAGCTTGAAAAAATTTTCATTGAGCGGATTGACAAGGCAGAACCGACCATGACGCAGACGGCGGTAGAGTTTGCGTGCATTAAGACAGATGACGGCTGGAAGATTGCAAAGAATCTTGCTTTTCGACAATGGGTGATTTACTCCTTGTAGCTGGCCTTCCAATCCTCCGGTCCGCAGGATGCCTCTTCCTCCGGAATATTGGCCGATACCACCAACTTGTTGGTGTGGCAATTATAGATGCAGAACTTGACGTTCCAGTCCGTGGTGTTATTCTTCAGAATATAGTTCATTCCGTAGCCGGCCGTCAGCATGAATACGGTTTTGATATTCGTGGCAGGCGGCAGCTTTTCATCAAAATAGAGATTGACGGTCTGATAGGTTTCGTCCGGTTCAAAGTGATACTCGTCACTATAAGCCGTGAACGCAGTGACAATCTGCTGGTGATACTCGTCGTTTCGCCGGATCAAATTGTCCCGCTGCTGCTCCGTCAGTTCCAGCTGCACACCGTCGCTGACCACCTGAGCGTCGGTATAATAATCGTCGCCCAGCTCATGAAAGCTCTCCAAGGCGTCTTCTAGCGTGGAGCCTGCATAATCCCAATAGGACTTGGGGATGATGTACGTCTCGGTTTTCGGTGGTTTGGCGGCGCAGCCGCTGGCCAGCAGGAGTATGAGAAGCACCGCGGCGAGTCCTCGTCGCATTGTTTTTTTCATAGGTAAAAGCCTCCTGTTTTTGCCCCTTATGTACAAGGTCCTGCCATGTGACATCTGGCAGCCGTGGTTATTGGGGTTCTCTGTGTTCCCACTTCGGCTGCTTTTATGGAGCTTCTTTTCACCCGGGCAAAGGACCCTTATTCCAGCACATCCATGGAATCGAGAACGCTCATAAACTTCATACCAAACTCCGGGATGTTTTTTACATCGCAGTGCAGGGTCATGGTCAGTTCCCGTCCTTCCAGGGATGTCAACACGAAAAAGTTATAGAGATCTCTGACCGGTGAGGTGGACGTATAATAGAAAGCGGCAATATCCTTTCCGGATTTAGTTTTCTTCTTTGCTACCGTACAATTGGAAAAATGGGGAACAGAGCGCTGATGGAGCGCACAGTATTCCGCAATCCGCTTGTCAATGTCCTCGGATGCCTCGTTCTCTGTATAGGTTACGGAGATCATGGACTTGGTTTTCTCATCCACATACAAGAAGTCCGGTTTTGCCCCGGCAAAAAAGGGACTACTGTCCTTCGTCTCCACAAATTCCTCCGGAATTTGCATCGTTACCTTATTTTCATACAAGCAAACTTCTTTACTCATTGTAACTTGCCTCCCATTCTGCGGGGCCGTAAGAAACGGTTTCGTGCGGGGCGTCAATGGATACGACCAGCTGATCCGTGTGGCAATTATAGATGGAAATTTCCACGCCCCATTCGGTGGTATTGTGCAGCAAGATATAATTCAGACCATATCCGGCAGCGACATTATATACCGTTGCTGCGTGCAGCATGGGGGGGATCTTTTCGTCGAAATAGAATGCCACCTTCTGATAATTTTCATCCGGCACATAGCGGTAGTCGCTGCTGTATGCCTCATAATCAGAGACCAGCTTGTCGATATAATCGTTGTTGCGCTGGATCAGATTGTCCCGCTGCTGCTCCGTCAGCTCGACCTGTACGCCCTCATCCACCGCTTTGACATCGGTGTAATAATCACTTCCCAATTCATAGAAGGTATCCAAGGCCTCTTCGGTCGTTGTGGATGTATACGTCCAATACGAATTGGGGATTATATAGGTTTCTGTTTCCGGTTTGCTGTTCGTACAGCCGCTGGCCAGTACAATCAGCAGGAACAGGGCGGCAATGATTCTGCTTTTCTTCATAGATTCTCCTTAAATCGGGCACAAAAGGGTTAAGCCACCGGTCAAATAGGCCAGGCCGACATAGGCAACCGCGCCGACCACGATCCAGGCAAGGTCAGCCGATGGCGTCTCATACACATAGGGCGATTCCCAGCCGGAGGAAAAGACCGGTGTTTCATACATATAAGGGGCTTCCCAACCGGAGGAAAATGCCGGCTGCTGGTACAGATAGGGGTCCTCCACCAGCACCGGTTCGGGCAGCGGCTGCCAATCCGACTCCTTCGAATATTTGATTCCCAGGGCAGAGGAAATACTGCCGGCATCAAAATCCGTGGTTACTTTTTCCTCCAGCGACATTTCTTCCGGGAAGAATTTGGCTTCAAACTTATAGGCGTAGGTATTGGCACCGTCCTCAGTTTCATAGGAAATCTTAACGCCGCTGGGCGATGCCTCAAATGTGGGCATATTTTCCTTGGAAAGGCTGACGGACACCTCGCGGTCATTATCGATGGAAGCGGATACGCCGTTGCCGAAATCATGGGAGAAATCAAAGCTTTTCAGCTTGAGTTTCTGTTCCTTAATGGCGAAATTTATATCCACGTCTCCGGTTCCGTTTAACTTTCCGGACACCTTATAATAAAGGACCACGCCCGGGCCGATGGGGAGTTTCAGTTCTCCGCCGAGACCCACATCCGGAATATTTTCCAGAATGACCTCCGCACACTTTTCCAGAAGGTGACGGAGTTCGTCCTCGCCCATGTTTGCAACATCTTCCTGGGTTAAGCCATCCCCTGCCATGACCGCCAGCGTTTCACTCATCGTCAGGTATTCATTGATGGCATTTTTCAATCCGTTCCCGATATAATTCGCCTGGAAGTTGCCCTTTGCCGGATTGATGACATCGGCCATGGAGTTGATCAGCTTCTTGAATCCCTGCAGATCGGCCAGCAGTGCGACGCAGCGGGTTCTGTACCGATCGCTTACCGTGTTGACGGCCGAAAAAATTTGGTTGATTTCCGCCGCATCTGCATTGTTCTTGTCAATCACCTTTTTGTGGTAGGTGTTGACGTCATCAATATAGTTCTGTATATCCAGTGCGCCGACCCAGTCTTGGAAATCGTACCAGGCATCTCCTATCTGATCGGTAAAATTGCACCATTTTTCATTTTCCACCTGGGAAATCAGAGATAGCAGCTGCTGGCGTGCCTCTTCTGAAAAATCTCTTTTCATACACGTTTCTCCTATCTCAGTTCAGCAGGATCTGCTGGGAAGCTTTCTTGTCTGCGATGACCATGCTGGTCTTCACATTACTGAAAAAGCTGATCGAATTGTCCAGCAGCACCAGCATAGCCGCCTTGATCTCATCGTACTCCTGATCGACCAGCGACAGCATCGTAATGGACTGTCCCGAGCCGGAAACCGTGACAGGGGAAACGCTGAGTCCCTCGCACTTTGTTCGCAAATCACGCAATTTCTGAATCTTTTCCGCCAGCGCTGTTACATTTGCATTAATTTCCATCATGCAGCACTCCTCCTAAAACAAATAGTTATCCGCGGCGTCGACGTCCACGATAAAACCATTTGCCACCTTTTCCACATTTTCGGAAATGGATGTCAGCTTATCATTGAGCAGCGTCACACACTCTTTATAGGCCGTGACCGCACGGGACACCTCGCCTCGAGTGATGGCTTCGGACTCGATCTCGGATAAGATTGCCACGTATGCATCCAGAATTTCCTCTAAATTCCTTCCGCGAAACGGAGCACGCCGACCAACTTCTTCCACATAGCTGTCATCTATAATCAAATTAGCGTCCATTAGCCTACCTCCTTTGCCAGGGCAAGCCGAAGCTGTTCTTGCCAATATAATTTTCTGCCTGTTCGATAGTCGATGCTGCTTTCACAGTTGTGCAGCTCTTGCAGCAGTTCCTGTATTTTCTGGTTGATCTTACCCTTGGCCGTGGACAGTCCCTGAAAGGCGTTGTTGAACTCCGCACCAGTGAGCAGTCCACGCATTCCCTCGAGATAGACGGGGACAATTTTGTTGCTGATGGTTGTCTGTGAAAACCGCGCCAGTCCCTGCTTGCGCTGCTCCTGTTTGGAGCCAAAATGATCTTGCAGCGTGGTGAACTTTGCTCTGAGGCACTCCAGTTCCTCGATCTTTTTCTCGATCTCTGCTTTTTCGGCATAGAATTGGTCAATCAGGTTTTCGTTGTATCTTATGTTATTTCGAATCTCATTCGCAGTCATTATGTACACCACCTTCTCGCGAAAGAAACCATCCCGGCACCCGGCAGGCACCGGGATGGTTCTTCTATGCCATGCACTTAGCCTCTGAACTGGTTGGCGATGTTGGAATCGGTCTCCTCCACAATTCTCGCCGTGGAATCCAGGGCCGTGGCGATCTCACGGATCAGCTCTTCGGCCTTCTGGAAGCCGGGCTTGAGCTGGAGATAGCGGGTGGCATAGGACTCGCTGGCAGCGCCTTCCCACTCGCTCTGCAGCTGCTGCAGCAGACCATCCATCTTGCCGATGACGTCGTGGACAGCCTCTGCCTCCACACGATACTGACTGGCTCTCTCGCGCATCTGATCGGGGGTAATTCTAATCTGGTTTGCCATAATTATGTCTCCTTTTCGAAGTTTGTATCACCGGAAGTCCGGGAAGATAGGAATGTCGTTAGCCTCTGAACTGGTTGGCAATGTTGGAATCGGTCTCCTCGACGATTCTCGCCGTGGAATCCAGGGCCGTGGCGATCTCACGGATCAGCTCCTCGGCTTTCTGGAAGCCGGGCTTGAGCTGGAGATAGCGGGTAGCATAGGACTCGCTGGCAGCGCCTTCCCACTCACTCTGCAGCTGCTGCAGCAGAGTATCCATCTTGCCGATGACATCGTGAACGGCCTCTGCCTCCACACGATACTGACCGGCTCTCTCACGCATCTGATCGGGGGTAATTCGAATCTGATTTGCCATACTTATGTCTCCTTTTCGAAGTGTATATCACCGGAAATCCGGGAATATAAGAAATGTCGTTAGCCTCTGAACTGGTTGGCAATGTTGGAATCGGTCTCCTCGACGATTCTCGCCGTGGAATCCAGTGCCGTAGCGATCTCACGGATCAGCTCCTCTGCCTTCTGGAAGCCGGGCTTGAGCTGGAGATAGCGGGTAGCATAGGACTCGCTGGCGGCGCCTTCCCACTCGCTCTGCAGCTGCTGCAGCAGACCATCCATCTTGCCGATAACATCATGAACAGCATCCGCTTCCACGCGATACTGACCAGCTCTCTCACGCATCTGATCGGGGGTAATTCTAATCTGGTTTGCCATATTCGTATCCTCCAAAATTTTGTATTTATATTGACCGGTGATTCGGTAATATACGTTTTTCCTGTTTTTGCAGCTTTCTTGTCGGCGGCTGTGCTCGCTGTTCTCAGGCGGAAATGCTGCCCGCTGCCGCTGTAAGCCCGGTGTGGACGCTCTCCAGCGCCTGACAATGTCCCGCCAGCCGCTCTGCGCTCCGTTCGTCCACGTCCCTCACACTGTCAAAGACGTGGTCGATCCGGCTTTGGCAGATTTGATTTGTCTCGCTCAACTTTTCGAAATACTGGTTTACGGCGGTGCTGACCATGCTGACACGCAGCGGCGCATACCACTCTTCCTCTGCGTACTGGCTCCACGAGGAGACCGACACGCCGTCGATACGCTCCATCTGATGGATGACGCTCAGCAGCGTTTCGTATACCGCCGTGGAAAAATCCCGGATCGTTCCCGAACGTGCATCCGCATCGGCGCAGCCGCCGGAACCGTCGATCTCCCGGATCTTGCTGTTGATCGCCTCCCAAAGGGCGGAAATGTCCAGATCATAGTCGTCCAGTTTCCATTTTTTCAAAATGGGAAGCAGAACATTTTTGATCCACCAGTCGTCGTTATCGTCGTTCAGCTGCTTTTTGGCGATATTCAGCAGGCTGGACAACGTGATTACCTCCATGCCCAGCAGGCGGTAGGTGAAAACCTCATCCAGCGATTTCACGCCCAGCATATCCAGCAGGTCATCCACATCCGCTGCATTCAGATCCTGCACGTCCATGTATTTGACGAGATAGGCGCCCACAAGGGCCAGGGCCTCGGGATTTCCCAGAGCCAGATCAATCAGTTCCTCTTTGGGTACGTCCTTCTCGCCGAAAACCTTCCGGGCCATCTGTGAAACAAAGTCGATGATCTTTTCCTGGTCCTCGGCGTTGGCGTTGTGGAGAACAAAGGTGGTGAACTCGTGGAGCATTTCGATGGAGGCATCCTCCGGAATCTCCACCACGATGGGGTTGCCAGTGTCGTCAAGAACAATCTGGCCGGCGGCATCCGTCATGAAAAGAGAATTGGGACTGTGATGCTCGCCAATGTTGGCCACGCCGTAGCCCTGGCAGTAGATCTGCTCTGCGTTGGGAACCGGGAAAAGCAGGGCGTGGACATAGTCGGTTGCCAGGGAATAGGCCTTGATCTTGCCGCCGTTTGCCTGGATCTCCGCCCAATACTTGTCGATGAATTCCTGGGAGAAGCCCTGTCCGTCATAAGCCACGCAGCGGATGACCTTGTCGGAGGTAATGGCCGCATACATGGCCTTGTTGCCGCCCTTGGAGTGCCCGGTTACCGTAATATTTTCGGCGGAAAGACTCTCGATAAAATCAAGGGTCTCCTTTTGGCACCGTGTGTCGGACTGATTCAGTCCCTGTACATTGTCAACCCATTCGTCACCGCCGGAGGTGCCTTTGAAGGCCACGACCGCGTCGGTGGAATTTTGTGCTTCCGTAAAGCAGAGGGCGAGGGTCGTTCCGTCCTCGCGGGTCATGGTGTCTGTCAGAACAAGATCCTTCATCCGGCTGGACTGCAGGTAGCGGATCATTCCGGCCCATTCCTTACCGGAAACAAAGCCGATGGACTCCTCGCCCTTATTCGCAAGGGCCTGCAGTGCGTTTTCATCAAAGGCAGCCAGGATGTCGCCGATGCTCTCGTTTTTGCGTCCGGCATGGAAGCCGGAGTAGCCTTTGGCTCCCGCGGCCTTGGCAACGTCCGTATTGAGGTAGGTCAGCTGCTCGATCATGCCCAGTTCGTTATCGGTGAGAACCACTTTACATCCCCCCTATCTGTCTCACGGCTTGCTGTACAGCGTCTCGCGGCTGTCATAATGCTCCGGGGAGAGGTAATCCGTATAGTTATACTCTGTCAGATAGATAAGGTTCCCCTCTTTGAGCAAAATGAACTGCATCATGCCGTAGAGCTGGTGCTCTTGCATAAAGTCCGCCGCCTGCTGCTGGAATGCGGTAAAGGCTTCGCCGCTGCAGGCTTCGCCGTCCACAAAGATCCACACACTGCCGTCCACCTTGCCGTCCAGCACGGTCTCCGCCGTCGGCACTTCCGAGAGGGAGGTCTCCGTGACCTGGGCATAGACTTTTATGCCCGCCTGGGGCAAAAAGCCCTGCAGCTGTTCCTGCACATAGGCGGCAAAGCGGGGGCCTGCCGCCACCAGGACGAAATCATCTTCATACCCGGTTTCTGTCTTGGTAATGGTAAAAGTGTCCACCGCCATATGACCGGCGGAGGGATAGGCCCGCAGATGCTCTGCTTCCATGGGTCCTGTCTCGGCATAGCCGGCATAGGAAAAGGCCATATCGTACTTAGCCTCGGCATAGGAGAGCATCTCCTCAATGGCAACGATGGCTCGCTGCTGGTGGGCAGGCAGCGCATCGTATTCCGTAGGCAGGCCCTGCTGGGCCAGAATGTCTTTTTGCCGCTGGCTGAGGGTGACCTTGTTCTCCCCGCTGCCGGCGCTATCTGTCTGTTTGTTCATACACCCACACACTCCTATCACCAGAATGGTCAGGCTGAGGATCAGCCATACGAGAGATTTCTTTTTCATACTACTTCTCCAATGTCCCAAAACGCTGTGCGCTGGCCCGATCGGCTTCGATAAAGGCGACGCGGGCATTGGCGACAGCGGTTTCTGTCTTTTGGATCAAATCGGCCAGCGCGGCACCAATCTCGTTTAATTGCTGCGCGGTACGAAGCAGATTGTCCACGACCGCGCCTTTGGCGTCGGTCAAGGGAAGCTGTACCTGTCGGTTGGCAACGCCTTTGGAGAGCTGCGCCAGCTTCTTTTCACTGTTTCCAAGTTCGGTCACATTGACCTGGACCTGTACGGAATCTGCCATGCTGTTACCTCCGTTTATAAAAACTGTTGGGCCAGAGAGGCCATGGAAGCTGTGATCTCCGCGGGGAAGACGAAGCGGTCTGCCGCCTCGACGCCCTGGATATACGAGTGCACATCGGCGGCAAGCGCATCACACGCGGCAGGGATCGCCGTTTTGCAGGGTTCCAGAGCCTGGGCGAGGGCGGCCAGTTTGGCGCACACCAACTCGTCCTGAATCCCCTTTTCCTGGATATCAGAAAGGGTCTGGAGATAGGCCTCCAGGGTTCTTGCCAGAAAATCGGCGTAGGCCGTCAGGCGATTGACCGCCATGGAAAGCTCGCCCTCGGCGCAAACGATGTCAACATTCATTGCTTACCGCCCTCCTTTCGCCGTTGTCTTGGCTGTTTCGGCCCGCCGTGCGGCCTCCATCTGCCGGTCCAGAGAAGCTATTTCGCTTTGACCGGCGGCAATAGCTGCCTCGTGGGCACTGATCTGGGCGGCATATTCCTGCAGCTTGACAGAAACCTGGGTCTGCAAAAGCATATACATGGTGCCGATGGTGCCGACGCCGATGGACTGGGTGGCCTCCTGCATCCCGGCGCGGTACTGCTGTGCCGTGCGGCTGTTTTTCTCCAGAGGTTCCAGCTGGGAAAGGACAGCCGCCTTGCTCCGGTTCACGGAGGTAAAATCCTCCTGCGACTGCGTCAGTGTTGTTTGGAAAGCACTGAGGGATTCATAAGCCCGCTCGCACCGGGTCAGTGCCGCACGGGTGTCGGCGATCCGGTCGGCACAGGTCTGCCGCTGCGAGCGCAGGGCTGAGAGACTGCTCATACCGTTCCTCCTTTTGGCGCACAAATGGCGGTTTTCAGTTTCACACACGCATGATCCCGGATGTAGTAGCCATCGCCCAGCTCAATGGGCTTTTTGAAGTTGCGGGACATGGCCAGAGGTACATCAAAGAGTTTCATGCTGCTCATATCATCAAAGTACATAAAGTGGCGCTGATCGCGGATGTTTTTCAGAATTTCAGGGGCGCTGTAAGAGATGTTCGCGTTTTCAATAAAGGTAAGGATGCACACCCGCATATTCTTATAGCGGCCTGTAATGTTCTTGTAGGAGGCAAGGGCGTCCATGTTGTTGCAGATCGCCAGCAGCGCATCCGGGTTGTCGATGACCAGCATCAGCAGCGGGGCCTCGTCCAGTGCCTTCTCGTTGCCGGCCACCAGCGCCTCATAGCGCTCTTGCAGCTGGGCTTCGATCTCGGCAATGTATGCCACGGCGTCATCTGCCAGCAGCGTGTAGTGGACCAGGCTGGGGCTCTCTTTGAAGGAGGCCAGCTTCTTGCCGATGCCGTCCACCACATAGAGCTTGGTCTGCGCCGGATACATGGTTTCCAGCATATCCACGGAGTAGCGCAGCCAGTTGTGCCGTCCGGCGCCCTCGCGGCCGGAAATGCCCAGCACGCCCACCGAGGCGAAATCCATCACATACGGCGTCACCGTTGCATAGTCCAGACCGGCCACCACGGAGAACGGTGCGTCCATGGAACGGCCAAACTGCTCCATCATGTAGCTCTTGGTCAGCGAAGCCGGGATCAGCGGGATCCGCTTGGCCAGCGAGTGCTGGTTGGCGCGGTTGGTCTGGGCGACATAGTCCCGGATCTCCCGGACCCGGTCGATCTCCTTTTCCCCCTGGAAGGCCAGATAGGTCTGGCACTCATAGTGGGCCTTGTCGATTTCGATAATGCAGCGGCCGGGGATGCTGTCAATGCGTTCGCTGCAATGGTCAAAGAGAGAGCTGTACTCGCTGGAATCGTTGCAGAAGAGCGCCATGCGGGTGGAGAAGTTGGACAGGTACTTATACCCGATCCCGGCGGTCTGGGCATTGGTCATCACCACACTGATCCCCACCGTCAGGCCCTCCCGGCACAGGGTCAGCAGCTCGTCATCGTCCTGGAAATAGAGCTCTTTCAGCGCCGTCAGATTGTCGATCATCAAAACGATCAGCGGGAGATCCTTTTGACCGCTCTCCTTGTAGGCGGCAAAGGAACTGACGCCCACCGCCATCAGCTTTTCTTTGCGGGTCTCGATTTCCGTATGGATGAGCTTGAAGAGGTTCTTCAGTTTCTCATCCTCCGAGGGGCAGACCACGCCGCCCACATGGTGCAGCGAATCAAAGTTCTTGAGCACCATCGAGGCAAAGTCGATGACATAGATGGTGGCCTCCTCCGGCGTATACTTGGTGGAGAGACTGCGGATAATGCTTTGCAGCACGTTGGTTTTGCCAGAGCGGGAGGAACCGATGATCATGAGGTTGTTGCTGCCCAGATCGATGGTATAGCCGCCCTGGTACTGGTTCTCGGGATCGTCGTAGATGCCGATTTCCACATCATAGCGGCCGGCCTCGGCGGCCGTGCCGGGCTGATCGGCAAAGGCAATGCACTCGCCCAGGGAGGGCAGGCAGATATCCGGCAGCTTGGGCAGGTGGATGCGCTCACAGTAGCCGGCCACATAGTGCACAATGGCATCCAGCTGGGTGGCATTCCCCTCGCCGCTCTTCTTCTTTTTCTGCGTAAAGACCGGGACGCGTTTTCCCGACTCCGTCAGCTGATAGATGGTAAATTCCTTCACATCGGCGTCGTCCGTTTTCTCTGACGCGCCGCTGTATGCGGACTGGAACAGCTCAAAAATTTCGTTGTTGCCTACCTGCAGATAGGCCCGGCCCGGCTCCTTGATCTCCGCTGCCAGCGGGGACTTCAAAACTTCGTTACTGTCCTCTTGACTCTGCACCTTCAAGCACAGCTTAAAGCGGGAGTTACTCCAGATCTGTTCGTTGACCTGGCCCGAGGGCTTCTGAGTGGCCAGAATCAGATGCACGCCCAGACTGCGGCCGATGCGGGCGGCGGAAATCAGTTCCTTCATGAATTCCGGCTGCTCGGCCTTCAACTCAGCGAATTCATCCACAATGATAATCAAGTGGGGAATGGGGACGCTGGCTGCGCCGGCCTTGTATTTTTTGATGTATTTGTCGATGTGGTTGACGTCCGCCTCGGCAAACAGCCGCTGGCGCTTCTGGAGCTCCGCCTTGATGGACTTCAAAGAGCGGTTGATCTCCTTGCCGTCGATGTTGGTAATGGCACCCAGCAGATGGGGCAGATCCTTGAACTGGTTGACCATGCCGCCGCCCTTGAAGTCGATGATGACGAAGGCCACCTCATAGGGGTGGAACAGCGTTGCCATGGCCAGAATGTACGTTTGCAGGATTTCGGACTTGCCCGAGCCTGTGGTGCCCGCTACCAGACCGTGGGGGCCGTGGGCCTTATCGTGAAGGTCCAGAGACACCACGCCGGTTTTGGAAACACCGATGGGGGCTGCCATGGACTTGAACACCTGGGAGGTGGCCCACCGGCTCGGCAAATCAATGTCTTCCACCGCAAAGATATGCAGCAGCTCAAAGAGAGAGATATTCTTTGTCAGGGTGCCCTCCAGCGAGATTTCCTCCGTGTACACCGGGGCCAGCAGCTTGACCACCGCCTCGGCCTGTGCTGTGGAAAGAGAGGGATACCGGAAGGGAGCGCTCTCCTGCTTGTTCTGCGTGTTGATGAGGACTGCATTCTGCTCATCGGTGATCGTCACGATGGAGCCGCAGCCCTGGGGGATGTCCGCAGTGGTTTCTCCGAAAAAGACGAAGGTGACACCCAGGTCTTTGGCCTTGTCCACAAACTTGGAAAGCGGGTGGCTTTGGAAGCCGTACTCATCGTAGAAAAAGACCACAATGTGGGGCTCGTGGGTTTTGTTCTGCTCCCGGATGGTCAGCTCCTTATAGAGGTACTCAAAGACCAGATTCTTGCTCTCATCGTCGGAGACGATGTTCCGCACGCCCATGGCCTCATTCAAAACATGGGGGAGAAAGCGCAGCCACTGAATCTGCTGTTTGTGGGTGCTTTCGGCCACAAAGACCATTTTGGTGTCCGAGAAATGCTGCCGCGCCGCCAGATCCACCACGATGTTTTTCAAAAAGGCAAAGCGGTACTTCTCCGGGCCCACAACGCCAAAGGCGTTGAGCTCCTTGAAATCGCATACGATGGGGGCGTCATGCACGTTTTTGAACTCCGTACACAGCTGCTCCGGGATCAGCTGCAAATCGTCCTCGATTTCCAGCCGCTCCTGCTTCTTGTAATCCACTATCCGTTGGGAGACAACGTCCCCGCTGCCAAGACGCACGCACAGATAGTCCTCGTCGTCGGGAATCCGGTCAAATAAGTCCGGCGAAAACGCATCAAAGCGCTGCTTTTCCACCGTTTGGGAGACAAACAGTTCCTCCAGCTCCGCCAGCTCCTGCTCGCGGCACTGCTGGATCTCCGTCCGTTTCTTAGCCGCATAGGCCGTGTACTTGTCCAGCCGCTCTGCCAGCGCCTTTTGGTAGTCCTTTTTCCCCTCCCGGATGCTCACGATGGTGGTGAGGATGGCCATGGTGCAGGAGATGACGGACATAATGATCATCATGCCGCCCATGTAAGCCATCACGGCGGCGGCAGCCAGCATACCCATGGAGGGCATCAGGCGGACAAAGAGATTGTTCTTGGGCTTCTGGGGTTTGGCGGGAGGGTCCAGTACCTCGATCTTTTCATCGCAGACCACGGGCTTGATGCGGGTGTTGCGGTTGAATTGGGGGTACTGGTTCTTCGTCGGGCAGTCCATGTAGTGCAGACCGTTGATCTGCATGTCCGGGCGGATCTGCGTCCAGATGGTATGGTCCTTGTAGTAGAAGAAATAGTCGGAAACAAAGAGGAAATCGCCGTCGTGGAGCACATCCTCTGCCCCGGCCTTTTTGCCGTTGATAGACACGCCGTAGGTAGTGTGCTTCACAGACACGGAGAAATCTGTCCCCGTCTTGTGCAGCACGATCTGATCGTCACGCACAAAGGAGCTGCCCAGCGCAATGGTGTTGGACACCCCGGCACCGATGGAGATGGTGTCCACGCCGGAAACATCCACGGCCCGCTCGTAGCGGGTTTTGCCGTCATCAAAATCAATGAAGAAGTTGAACGCAAAGACCAGGTTGTCCGACGCCTGGTATTTGACCTCCAGCCGCTGGCCGTGGGTCAGCTTCCAGGTCATGAGCTTGCGCACATCCCCCAGCGTGAGATAGACATTGTCCGAGCAGCAGACGGACCATGCCCCCTCGCTTTTCGTAAAGAGCAGTTCCACCGGCTCGAAAAAGAGATCTTTGCGCAGGCGGATGTCGCACTCGACCCCAGTGCCGATCTTCACGCGCTCCGCGTCCGGGGCCAGTTCAATCTCCTTGTAGATGTTCTTATTGGAGAGTATGACTTTATATCTGTTGTCCATCCTGGGCGCTCCTATTCCGTGTAGTTGATCACACTGCCATTGCGCAGGCCGAACTCGGCCAGCGTCTTGTTCCCCTTCAATAGGGCGATGGGATTCTCCGCTTTCAGGTAGCAGTTTTTAATGTCGGATGTATCAATGCCCAGCGCATAGGCCGTATTTAACGCCACCACCAGTTCATTGGCTGTAATAGACAGTGGGATCTCCAGGTCAGCCGAAAACTTTCGTTTGGCGATTCGGAACACCACGATTGCGGTTTCTTTGTTCATCTTCCCGTTCTCCTCATAAAATCAGGAAGGCAGCCTTTTGCATACTGCTCTCCTTGGACAAATCCTCTGGGTTCATTCCTTCGTAATGGGGGAAATGTGCAATGTACTCATTCACCGAGAACTTCAGCGATACCTTGGGAGAGATCAGGGCGTTGTCCTCGTCCTTGTTGAAGTCGTTGCACACGAAGATATATTTCTCACTGCCGCTGCCGTTGATGTTGGATACCAGCAAATTGGTGGCCAGCACGGAGGACAGGCTCTGGCGCATGACGATCATGACCTTGTCCGCCAGCTGCAGCAGTGCGGCCTTGTCCTCGTCGAAGGCCACATCGGCGTCCACGATGATATAGTCGTACTCGCCGCTTTGCTTGGCCGACAGGATCAGGTCCTTGAACACGGAATAGCTGATGCCCAGCGACAGCAGCGCCGCCTTGAAGGGGGGCAGGTAGCTGAACAGTTCCTTGCGTACCACGTGCTTGATGTCGGCGTAGAGGTTCGGGCCGGGGGAAGACAGCTTGGCATAGACCTCCGCAGCCGTGATGGGCGTATGATTTTTCAGCATATGCTGAAACACCTGCAGCCGGGCAGCGTTAATATACAAGACCCGTTTGTAGTTGCGGGTCAGTGCTGCGCTGACACCCACGGCGGCGGTGGTTTTGCCGGCGCCGCCGCTGGCTGAGTAAAACAGCACCACCTGCGTCTCCTGCTTGGCGCTGCGGGTCTGCTGCAGGGCATCGGCGCTTTTCCCGAGGATCTCATTGAAGATCTCTTTGATGCTGGTGTACTTGAAAATATGGTGGACCGTCAGATCGCCGGTGCGGTCCTCCTCATACTGCTCGTCCATCACAAAGACGTTGGCAATATTGTGTTTTTGCAGGGACGAATCGTAGAGCTCCTCGGAGATGATGAGCACATCGGCTCGCTGGGGCGTTGCAAACAGCGCCTGCAAATACGCCGGGTCCGTGATGATCTCCAGCTCCACCTGCTCGAAAAAGTCTTCGGCAAATTTCAGCTGCAGGGGGATGATGTAATTGCTGTCTGTGTCTGCGATGATAATTCTGGGTTTCGCCATACCGTCATCCCTCCTTAGTCGATCAGTATCTGAAAATCGCTGTTGGCCAGGCGGACCATGTCGCCGTTCTTCACCGGTTGGGGACGGCCCGGCTGCAGCCGCACCCGGTTGACATAGGTGCCGTTGGCGCTCTGGAGGTCGGTGATGGTATACTGTCCGTTCCTCCGGCAGATCTTGCAGTGGGTACGGCTGATCATCTTATTGAAGCTGACCACACCGTCGCACAGCTCTGCTTTCTTGCCGATCACAAAGTCGTCCTTCGTCACAGGAAGCTCCAGTCGTGACGGCCCATTCACCGCCACCAAACGCAGCGTTCCGCCGGGGGCGGCGGGCTGTGCTGTGCCCCGGATGCCCTTACCGTCCTTCATCCGGCTGTATACATCCTCCAGGGTCAGTGTTCCGCTGGAGAGATCGGCGGACAGCTGGGCGGTCTGGGGGGAGGCAAGAGCTGCCGCCTCGGCAAGGAGCCGCACCAGCGCCGAGCGCATCTCGTTTTCAAAGCTGGCGTAATCCTCGTAGAGCCGTTGGCTCACAGGCAGATAAACCAGACGCACTTTATAGGTGGCCGGGTCCACATAGATCTTGTCAAAAGAGATATCCACGTTCTGACAGGAGAGGAAGCCGTTGCTCTTCACCGCAAGGATGCTGGCAAACAAATTGGAGACAATGGTCACAAAGCGGTCGGCATCCATGGCGGGGATCATAGCGGCAAAGGATTTTAGTTCCTGCGTCATATAGTAGAGCTGGATCTGTCCGTTATAGAGCATCTTCATACATCGGACAAAGCAGCCGTCGCTCTGGCTTTGCAGCACCTTATATTCCGTGGGCAGAAACATCCCGCCATCGTGGAGCACATAGGCAAAATTATCGCCGCACGCCAGTTCACGGATGTCCTTGTTTGCAATGAGAGAATTCATAGTGTGAACCCCTTCCCTGTTTGATCTCAACCATTTCGTACAAGCCGAAACATGCCCGGGGCGTGTCCCAGCTTCTGCGAAATCGTTGGCCACCTCCCATGCAGAGCCTTGGCTCTGCATGGGAGAAGCGGTTGTCACCGGGCGCTGCTTACGCCTGCGGTGTGTTGTTTACTCACGCGTTTTCGTCCTCTTTCTTTTTGCGCTTGGCAGCGATGAGCAGCCAAAGGCCGCCGACCAGTACCACCACGCCGCCAATGGTTCCCCAGAAGAGGGGCTTATTGGCGAACCAGCGGACGAAGACATTCGTAGAAACCGTGATGTGATCGTTGAACACATAGAGGTCGCCTGGCTGGAAGGCATCCGACGCCGTATCCGTCACATTGCCGGCAAGGTCACGCACCTTGAGCTGCACCGTCTGCACGCCGTTCTGCTCGTGGAGGGTGAACCGGCCGGAGTAGCGGAACGGATGATCGCCGAAGTCGGTGATGGTGGAAACGGGTTCCCCGTTGACGAGGACCGTCACGGACGCCAGTCCGCCCACATCCACCAGGGTGTACTTCACATTCAGGTTCTGGGCATTGACAATGGGCTTGTCCAGATGGACGATGTTGCGGATCTCCGGGGCGGTGGAGTCCACCGTAAAGGTCATGGAATCCAGCACCTGCTTGCCGTCCTTGCCGATGGAGTTCTCCGGAACACTGGCAGAGCCGCTGGCCCCGGCGTCGTCCGATGCATACTGGGAGGTCAGGGAGATCTTGTAGACGCCGTCCTTGGCGAAGTTGGAGGCCTTGATCCGGTATACATACTGATACCAGCCGCTCTCGCCAATACCGACCTGCTCATTGATGGCTGCCGGATTGCTGGTAAACTTCACGTCGATGGGCTTGCCATCCCGTGTGATGAGAAGGGACAGGCTGTCCCGCAGCAGTCGGCTTGCGTTATACTCGGTGATCACAAGGTCCTCGTCCACCGAGACCACATGCTGTCCGCCGTCGTGGATGAGAGCAAGCAGTGCATCGTTGTATTCATAGACGGAACCAAACCGGTTGACGGTGAACTTGATCTGCGACTCGGCCGTGTGCTTGGCCTTGTCGGTCATGGCGATCCGCAGGACGTAAATGCCGTCGTTTTCCACCTCTGCCGGGATCTTGAAGCTGCCGGAGCCGCCCTTGGCGTTCTGTGCCGTCCGGATGAACTTGGAGGTGACATCCTCCACTGCATTGAAGCGGGTGCGGCTCAGACGGATCTCCGCCGTGGCAAAGTTCTGATCCTGGAAGTGGAAGCCCACATTCACGTCGCCCTTGTAAGCACCGCCCACGTCCGTCCGCTGCGTGCCGTTGATGCTGTACGTCGGCTCCTTGATCTGTGTATCAATGGTCATCTGACCGGAGGTGTAGGGCTTCATGGGGTTGCCGGATTTATCCGTATAGCGGACGGTCACCAGATAATCCCCGTCCCCGTGCAGCGTAAAGGTACCGGTGTGGCGATCGCCGCCGTTATTCGTCCAGCGGGGCGTGACCGCCGTGGCCGGACCCTTATCCCGGGAAACCAGCACCTGCACATCGCCGGCGTAGAAGTTTGCCTCGTTGATCGTGACCGTGGCGTGGATATCTCCGGCATAGTAGGAAGTACCGCCCACCACGTTTGCCGGCTGATTGAAGGTCACCTCGCGGGTAGGAGCGATGTTGTCCGCAACGATCCGCGTGGTTTCCTTGTGGAGGGCTGCCTTCTTGGCGGCCCGGTCAATGGCGGTGCACTCCACCGTGCCGTTGAACTGGCGGTGGGCGCTGAGGGCCTCCCGAGGAATTTCAAAGGTGGCCGTGGCCCGTTTGCCGTCCTCCGAGTAGGTGATCTTCCCGGCTTCGATGGCCTGGTTGATGAGCCCTGCGTTGACCGGGCTTACCCCTGCCGCCGTCACATAGCTGTAAAGGAAGGAATGGACACCGGAGATGGCATCCTCGGCAGCAATCGTCACCTTGACCTTGTCGTGATAGAAGCGGAAGTCCGTCCCGCCAATCTTCGTATTCAGAACGCTGTCGCTGTAATGCACCGGGAGAACCACGGGGGCTGTCTTGTCCACCGTAAAGTAGTCGGGGGCATAGTCCCGGGCGGGGTTGGTTGCCAGATCCGTATAGTCCACATCAAAGGTATAGTTGGCGTCGCCCGGATAGGTGATGGTCATCACATGGAGATTCGGTGTCTGGCCCTGGGTCCACGCCGACTTGCGGTACAGCCCATCGGCAGGCAGCGCATGACCGCTGACGTCCGTTGCCTCGATCCGGAAATCTACATCTGCGGGGTTAAAGTTCGCCTCGTCAATGACGATCTCCGCTGTCTGGGTGTTGTCAAAATACCGGCGGCTGTGCTTTTCCCAATCCTGCAGGACGTTGGCCACATCCTTGTTCTGGTAGTTCACGTGCACGGTGGGGCGGGTGGTGTCAATGACCAACGTATCCGACACATATGCCGTCATGGGGTTGTGGGAACGGTCCTCGTAGTTCACATGGACCTGATACCGACCGTCTCCAGAGTGATCTGCCGGGGCCGGCAGGGTGAAGCGGCCCACGGTCTCGTCCTTTTGATTCCGGTTGCCCCACTGGATGGCCCCCACATCGAAGGGTGCGCCGTCCCGGGTGACCGTTACCTGGACATCCTCGGGATAGAAGTTTGCCTCCGTCATCGTCAACTCTATATCGATGGCGTTGTTGTAGTAGTGGGTTTTCGTCTCCGGTACAAACCGATCCGCCTTGGTGTAGGTGGGGGTCATGGTGGGATTCACCGTATCCACCACTACGATATTGTCCTTGTCCACTTTTTCTGCGCTGCGGTTCTGGAACTTGTCCACCGCGGATACGGTGAGGTAGCCTCGGTACTGGGCCAGTTTGTCCGCCGTCAGCGGGAATTCTGCCGTAAACTTCGTCCGATCCGTTTCGTCGGGAACCGCCGGCACGGTTTTCTTGGGCAGAGAATCGGGGTGCCGGATCTCGCTGGCGCCCTCTTCCTTGGTGTATTCCCAGGTAAAGGACTCCACGCCGGCGCAGAGATCGTATGCCGTCAGGCGTACATAGACCGTGGGATTATAGAAGCCCAGAGTGATTTTTTCAAGGAAGGCCTCCTTGGGGGACGTGGCATACTCGATGGTCAGTCCCTCCGGCCCGTGGCGGTCGATGACAAACTGCGGGGCGGTGTCGGGCTTGGCATCCCAGCCGGCAGCATCCTGATAGTGGAAGGTCAGATTGTAAATACCGTCGGGATACCCGCTGTATGTAAAGGTGTAGGTATCCCCGTCCTTTGTCCACTCCTGCTTGCGCAAAAGCTCGGTCAGCTGCTGGGGGGTAAAGTCGATGTCGTTCCCGTTCAGATCCTTCATGGTGCCGCTCACCACCACGCCGCTGGGGTCAAAGTTGCGCTCGGTGATGCGGAAAGTGGTCTTCTGCTCGTCGCCCTTGTGGTCGTATGTCAGCTGCAGCACTGGCGCGTGGGTGTCCACCACCACGGTTTCGGACCGGAATTCATCCATGTGGTTGAAGGACTTGTCCTGATACGAGGCGCGGATCACATAGGCGCCATCCTCCTCCAGAGTAAAGGCTCCCTCGTGGATGTCGGCGTCCACATCGGTCCATGTGATGGGCAGATTGCGGACTTTCTTGCCATCCTTAAAGACGGTAAACTGCACATCCTCGGGATAGAAGTTGGCCTCGCAGATGGTGAGCTTGGCATCCACAGCGTGCTGGTAGTAATGGGTGGTACCGACGGTGTGGGACGCCGCGCCGTAACCCTTCACGCCGTCAAGGGTGAGCTCACTGGTGGGGCGGATGCCGTCGATGACGAACACATAGTCATTCCCCGTGTTGGGGCTGGTTTTGCCTGCCACGTCGGTGGCGGTGAAGGAGATCTTGCCCCGGTACTGCTGTGCAGTCTCTCTGGGCAGTTGGATGACGGCGGTAGCCACGCCGTTGTGGTTCTCGGCCCGCACCGTCTGATCCACGATTTTCTCCACATTGACGCCGCTGGCTTTCTCCTCGCGGGTATAGCTCCAGGTGAAGTACTCCACGCCGGAGGCGGTGTCGGTGGCGGTCAGCGTGACGCTGACATCGGGCTTATAGAAGCCCAGCTTCTCCCCAATTTTCTGCAGCAGCGAGGTCTCGGAATAGGCAATCTGCAAATTCGTCGGGGCGTCATTGTCGATCTTCTTGCCCGTGATGGGGAGGGGGGCGGTGATGTTGCCGGTGGTCACATCTTGCAGGCAGATATAGCGGTCGGCTGTGCCCGGATCGTCAAAACTCACGGTGGCTGCGAAATGCATGTCGGTGTTTTCTGCTACCTTGGCAATCGTGAAGCCCTCCGGAGCCGTCACCGTCATGGGCTGGTTGTACCAGCCGTTCTTGCCGTCCGGTTCAGAGAAGGTCACGGAGGCCGCCGGTGCCGGGATCGCGCTGATCTTGAAGCTGTATGTGGCGGTTCCCGCCGGGAACATATAGTGATGGCTGATAGGCAGCCAGCCCCAGGCGGCCTTATCCACCTGTACGGTAACGGTCAGACCGCCATCGTTCTGGGCCTTGCCCACTGCGGTGAGCAGTGCCCCGTAATCGCTCACGGTGACGGCGCCGTGGTCATCCACGGAAAGACCCAGATTCTCGTCGGACTGGATGCGATAGGTCAGCTTTCCGGGATCAATGGGGTAACTGGGGGCGGCGGTATTCGTTACCACGGCAGGGCTGTTTCCATTGACGGTATACGGCGCCACCGTGGGATTCTGAAAGGCCACCATATCGCTCTGCGAGAAATTCTCCCAGTAGACCTCCAGCGTGTGCTGGACACGGCAGGATTCGTAGTTGGTGTCGCCGTCAAAGGAAGCCACCACCGTAACAACGCCGGGGGCGGACACGGTCAGCTGACCGGTGGCCGCATTGATTTGGGCCATTCCCTTGAAGTTTTCGTCTTCGATAATCGAGTAGTGGACCTTGCCGCCCTTCGAGGAAGTCTCCGCGGAAAAATCGAAGGTCTGGGAGGACGGGAAGGCCGTCTCCACGCCAAAGGTCGAGTGGCCGTCGGCGGTATAGTGCGAATTGGTAAAGGCAATGTCACAGGGGGCCTTTTCCACATAGACGTTGTAGGGGGGCTGGGCCTTGGCCGCCGGGATCACGCTGACCTCTGCTGCCTGATAGCCCTCCTTTAGAGCGCGGACCCAGACAAGATAGGAACCCGCGTCGGTCACCGTGGGGATGGTATCCACCCAGGCGGATTCCGACGGCTTGCCGTCGCCGTCATCCAGCTGGTACTGGAGCTTGTAGCCCTTCGGATTGTCTACACGCACGGTCTCCTGGGCTTTGGCCACGCCATTTTCCACCGTGTAGACACCTTCCAGACCCTGCGCCGTGATGCCCTCGGGAACCATGGTGCCCGCCTGGATCTCGGCGGTGACAGGGCCGAGCGTAAGGGGATGATAGTTCGGGCCGCGATTCACCGTCAGGGAGACGGTGTAGGTGCCCACCATGGTGGCCTTGGGCGGTCTGCGCGAGGTGGTTTCCTCACCGTTGACGGTCCAGGTCACCACATCGTCCTGCTCAAATCGGCCATGCAGTTTGACCAAGGCCTGTTCCTTTTCATTGTAGGTCACGTGCCGGGCCGCTATGGAAATGTTGGTAATGCTTGCCGGAAGGATCTGGCCGATCACCTCTTCAGTGTAGGTGCCTTCTCCGGCCCGCTTGACGGTGACAGAGATTTTATGGCTGCACACATCGGTGGCCGTGGGCACCTTGGTGTGTGGCCGCCCGTCATCCACTGTGTAGGTGATGGTGTCGTGCTTCCGGGCCTTCACAGCCACCAGTGCCTGGGGCTCTCCGGTGTAGGTCAGTGTTTTGCCCTTGATCTGGACATCCTTCAGCGGACGGTCCGCAAGGGCCACAGGGAAATTCTGCTTGGCGTCTGTGATCGCCGTGTCGGGCAGGGTATATTTCTCATAGTCCTTGGCGGTCACGACGGCCGAAAGCGTCAGATCATCCGCCACAAACGACGCACTGGGGAGTACCTCCACCACGCCGTCCTTGTCTGTGGTTTTCGTCTCTTGTACGATGTCCGTTCCCTGGCTGGCGGAATGCACCGTAATCGCAACGGACGCATCAGCAACGGCCTTTTTTTCCTGATCCGTGACGGTGATGGTCACCGCGTCCGGATGACCTGTGGTTGCCGCGCTGGCCACTGTTGAAAGCGGAAACGCGGAAATCGCCATCACCAGCGACAAAAACGCCGCCAGCACTCTGTGTGAAGCTTTGCCTCTCCCATTCCCCATAGAGCATTTCTCCTTACGTATATCAGTTTTCAAGTGATTCAATCGTCTCATCGGTGCACAGCAGGAGCACCTCGTCCAGCATGGTCAGCTTTGTGCCGCTGGAGTTCTCCGACCGCTTTCCGCCGGGGGCGGCAAGCGGTGCCGTTTCCTCTTCTTCGGCCAGCAGGGTCGTCTCCTCCCCGTCCGGCGCGGCCGCCGCGTCCCGCAGCAGCGAGGTTTCCTCGCACATCGATCCGCTCGTTTGATTTTCTGTCAGCAGACCGGTTTCCGGCCGGTCATGGGCAGCGTTCTTTGATTGGCTTCCCGTCGTTTTGGACGGAGGTGTGTTGCCGGGCTGTGGCTTCCGGGCCGCATCGGCGGTCCGTCCCCGGGGAGCTTTTCCGCTCTTCTCGTTGGCCTTTCGCATCTGGGCGATGGACTTGCGGGCGGTTCTGCCGGTCAGATCGCCGATGACGGAGGGAATCTTAAAAAGAAACCACAGAACCAGTGCCACGATCAGACACACACCGGCCAGTACAAAGCAGAGGATGGACAATGTTCGAAGTGTTTCTGCCATCGTTACTTCCCTCCCTGCTGCCGCTTTTCCACTTCATTGTATCGGGCGTTGATGTTGGTGAGGAACGCCTCGTAGCTGTCGTGCATTTCCCCCTGCAGGTCATTGACATAAGACAGGGACGAGGTAATGCCCTCCGCCTTTTGCTGCAGTTCCTCCATCAGTGCCAGCGCTGTCTTCCGATCAAAGCCCACGCCGGCCATATACTCTGCCTGATCGTTGATCAGCAGCATGGTCACATAATAGAGGGAAATCTTATCGTAATTTGCCTCACTGTCTTTGGCCTGATCGACCACCGCCATGGTGTCCTGGATTTCCTGGAACAGGGTCTTGAAATCATCCAGCGAATGTTCCGCCGTGGTGCTGTGGTTGGTCATGAACCGGCAGATCGAGTCATAGCAGGTGGCAATTTCCTTCTTCGCAAACTCGGCCGGGGCCTCCGCTGCCGTCTGGAAAAAGCTCTGTGCGCTGACGGCCCGGTCCTTAAAGGAGCCGTCGTAATCGGCGAAAAACAGCTTTCCCATGTCGTAATACATGGCTGCAATGTTCGGATTCGTGAGATCCAGCGCCTCAGCATGGCTCTCGATGGTGTTGCCCACCTTCGTGATCTGCTCGTTGGTGGCGTCGTGGTTTTTGCAGTATTCAATCAGTGCATCGTAGGCGTCTACGCGCTGGGGATAGATCTCCACCGCGGCAAAGAATTTCTGCGGATCGGAGCCGGTCAGGTTGCTGTCGTAATCCTGATTGTTCACCCTCGTGGCGGACAGATGCAGCACCAGTCCGGTGACTGCCAGCACCACCGCCAGAGAGAAGGACGCCAGAAAGGCGGCCAGCTTTCGCTTTTGCTTCTTCTTAAAACCCTTCGTAATCAGTTCGGGGTGTTCCAGATCATAGAGAAGATCGGCGCAGCTTTGATATCGGTTTTCCGGCGCCGGCTCGACGCACCGGTCAATGATCATCTCCACGCCCTCGGAAATCTCCGGGTTCCATTGCCGTACGGGGGCGTAGGCTTCACCGCTCCGGGGGTCCACGCCGGTCAGCAGATGGTGCATGGTCATGCCCAGGGCGAAGATATCCGACCGGGCGTCCGTCTGACCACTGTACTGTTCCGGCGGCGCGTATCCCTTGGTGCCTAAAACCGTGGTGTCGGCCAGGCTTTGCTCCTTGTACTCCCGGGCGATGCCGAAGTCGATGATTTTGATATTTCCCTCCGGCTTGAGCATCACATTGGCCGGTTTCATGTCCCGGTAAATGATGGGCGGCTTTTGGGAGTGGAGATAGCTCAGCGCATCGCACAGCTGCTTGGCCCACGCGACCACCTGCTCTTCCGACTGGGCGCCGTACTCCTTCAAAATCTTGTCCAGGGATTCGCCTTCAATGTAGTCCATCACCACGTAGATGGTGATGCCGTTATCAATAATGTCCACAATACGCGGCAGAGCGGGGTGATCCAGTCGCTTCATCAAGTTAGCTTCGACTAACAGGCTGTTAACAACGACCGCATCATTTTTTCCGCCCCCCGTCTTGCGAATTTCCTTGACCGCCCACTGCTTGTTCAGGCGCTTATCCATCGCAAGATAGACAACGGACATACCGCCATGGCCAATCTCTTTAAGGATCTCGTATTTTCCGTCAATGACGGTACCTATTTCAGCCATATATTCCTCTTCTCACTCCACTTTGATAAGAACGATCGAGATGTTGTCCTTCTCTTCCCGGGCCTTGACTTGGTCGATCAGACGCTTTGCCTGTCGGTGCATGACGCTCTGATTCGTCAGCTTGTCAGGGGCGAGAGCGGCATACATCTCCGTCTCTGTGACTTCGTGGCGCAGTCCGTCCGAGCAAAGCATGTAAACACCCTTCTCGGCGGTACCGCAGATGACCTGGGGCGTCACGGTCTTGGAGGCGCCCACGCACTGCAGCAGCAGGTTCCTGCGCGGATCGATGCGGGCCTGTTCCGGGGTCAGGGTTCCCCGCTGTACCTCCCGGGCCACAAAGGTCTGATCCGTGGTCAGCTGCGTCATTTCCGCTCCGATGTGATAGACTCGGGAATCGCCCACATGGGCAATCACATACTGGTGATTCAGCAAAAGAATCCCGGAAAAAGTGGTGCCCATCTTCTCTTCCTGCCTGTTTTGGCTGTATTCCAAAAGCTTGGTATTCAATTCTTTCAGGCGCAGGGACCATTTGGCCCCGATCACCTGCAAATCTGCATGGTCCAGTTCCAGCGGCAGTTCTTCCTCAAACCAGCGGGCAAAGCTGCGTACCACGGTGGCGCTTGCCAGTTCGCCCCGGGAAAGCCCGCCCATGCCGTCGCACACCACCGCCATCAGGACTTCGCCCACCGCAGAGGTGGCGTGCTTGATAACAATGCTGTCCTGGTTCGTCTGTTTGGAAATGCCGACGTCTGTGTCTGCTGTTGCTGTAAATCGCACGCCTGCTCACACTCCTCGTTCCGGTAGGCTACGCATGGAAGAGAAATTCTTCATCGCCCAGCCGCAGCCTGTCTCCGTTATAGATCTCCGTTTCGCATTGCACGGGAATCTCTCTGTCATTGATGTAGGTGTGATTCTTGGAATGGAGGTCCACCACAAAATACGCATGGCCTCGTGTCACAATATCCGCATGGCTTCGACTGACGGCGGGATTGTTGGTTACGAAGTAATCCACACAGCTGCTGTCTTTGCCCAGTCGGAACACCGGCTTACGGATGCCGATGGACTCCCCTGTGGAAACACGCAGGAGGGTGGGCACGTGTTCCGGCTCCTCCTCCGGGGTCAGCAGCGCCGTGCCGTCGTCCTCCTCGCCCAGCAGGCCAGTGGCTTCGTCCTCTCCCAGCAGACCGGTGGCCTCCTCGTCATAGGGAGCCATCTCGTCCTCGGAGAGAAGTCCGGTGGGGTCATCGTCCGATGCCGCATCCTGGCTGTCGTAGTGGTCGTAATAATGCTGGCGCTTGTCGGTCATATAGCCGCTCTGCCCGGAGTTCTGCTTCTTGATGATATTCACCACGCCTCGATCTTCTTTGGCTACAAACGTCTCCAGCTTCTGGATGCCAAAGGGATCCAGTCCTTTGAAAAAGTAGGTGAAGCGGGCGATAAAATCCCGGTCCGCTTCCGTGGCGGGATGGATGGAGTAAACCACGGACTCGATGAAGTCCACCAGATCCGCGTCGCCCTGTCGGTCGGCAACCGGCAGATAGAGGAACTGTACTTCCTTGGTCACTTCGTTGATGTAGACGTGGTGGAGATCCAGCACCAGATGGCGGCAGGGCAGATGATTGGCCTGCAGCTTCTGCACTGCTACAATGATCTGCTCCAGAATGAATAGGAAATCCCGCTTGGTGACGGGGCTTTGCAATCGCTCATAAAGACTGATGCCCACGGGACCTGTATACACCACGGTACTGCGCTTGATCTGCTGCGGCTTAAAGAACCCACGAAGGTATACGCGCGCAAACCGATCCAGTTCTCTCTCGTCAATCGACTCGCCAAAGGAAGCCCTTGCCTTGACCGTCAGCCGGCAGTCCTTTGTCTTTTCCCTAAACTTCATGCACCTTCACCTTTTAATCATCATCGGAAACGCGGGGCGATTTGCCGGTGTTTTCCCGGTTTCGCACATCGCGCAGCCGATCCATCCTGTGAACAATTTTGAACAAAACGGTATCATAGCTTGCAAGCTGTGCGTTTTGCCTGCGTTGCTTTTTTGCAACTTTTTCCGAAGATTCGTTTGATTTCACTAATGACGTTTTTTACTCTTAAATCGTCAATGCTTACGGTTTGTTTTTGTCTAAATGTTCGTTTTACATAAGAAATGCGGACATTCCTTGTCGATTTTGTTGTATCTTATCACTTTCTTTACCCTGCGTCAACTAAAAATTGGACACGTTTCCAGATTCCAAAAGCGGTGTTTTTCGGTATCTGACAAGATTTTTTCGGGCACTTTTTGCCACCGAATTCCCCTTTTTCGGAAGCTATGGGGTAATTTTTTCCAGTGCAAAAACAGAACAAATTAGAAAATTTAATATTTATTTCACAAATTCTTTGCCGCCATTTTTCACGTCCTCCTGAGGCCGCTGCGGCGATTGTCAACGAGAAAAGGGCTGCTGTCTGCTTGGCGCAGACAGCAGCCCTTTCGGCAGCCGAGGGAACCGTATTGACTTCCTGGTGTCCGATTCGATACA
>RCNI01000785.1_pt1 | contig 26922 bp, 21 predicted proteins | sample 2041151 | NCBI WGS metagenome assembly RCNI01 (sample SAMN09708214, study PRJNA481090) | feces metagenome | isolation source: feces | place: Antarctica: Albino Rookery | reverse complement strand
ATGGACAATTAAAAGGTGAATATAGTTTATATAATGACAACAACATTAATTCTACTTTAATTGCAACTTTTGATAATTTAAGTGAAGGATCGCATACATTTAAAGCTGTTGCTACAGGGAAAAAGGATACTAAATCAACGAGTAATCTGATTGATGCATCTAAAGTTATTGTTTACCATGATTCTTATGTTGTAAAAGACATTCAAGTAGCACAAGAAACTTATAAATTGTTAGTAGGTGCAAAACAATCAATTGGTGTTACAGTTTTGCCTATATACGCATCTATAAAAGATGTTACATTTACATCTAATAATAAAACAGTTGCTGATGTAGATGCAAATGGGGTTATTACTGCTAAAAAAAGCGGAATTGCGCAAATTACTAAAAGCAAAAAATAGTGATGCACAAAAAGTGATTACAGTAAATGTAGAAACTGGTACTCCTGATTTAAAGGGAAGTATTGTTGATGTGGATACACAATATACACAAGATCGATATAATGAAATTAGTAAGTTAGGTTTAATTTCTACAGAGTTAGAAACTTGGAAAAATGATAAAGCAATTTCTGAAATTGCTTTAATAAGTAAAGGTAGTGAATTAAAGAATGTAAAAATTAAAACACAAGATTTGGTAAATGGAGCAAATATAATTGACAAAGAAAATATACAAGCTACATTTATTAAGTCTACGAAAGCATATGTGGGTAATTTTTTAGGATATGGAGATAAAAACCGTCCAGTGCCTAAAGAAACACAGACCAATCGTAAAGAAAGTTCAGATATCTTATATCAAAGTACATCAATCGATATGCCTTTAAATAGTGTACAACCAGTTTGGATATCAATTAACATTCCAAAAGATGTTAAAGCAGGTACTTATACAACAAAAATTACAATTACAGCTGATGGAATTCAGCAACCATTAGAATTTACATATGAAGTAAATGTTAAAGATGTCGTATTAAAAGATGCTACAGAATTTAAAAATACATTTGATATTGAATTGTGGCAGCATCCATATAATTCTGCAGAATATTATGGAGTAGAACCATTCTCAAAAGAACACTTTGCTTATCTAAAACCAATTATGGAATTATATAAGAGTATTGGTGGACATGCAGTTACTGCTACAATTTCTGAAGATGCATGGAATGGACAAACATATAGTAAAAATGATGTTCATTATCCTTCTATGATTAAATGGACAAAAAATAGTGATGGAAATTTTACGTACGATTATACAAATTTCGATAAATGGATTCAATTTAATAAAAATTTAGGACTTGGAGATAAAATCGTTCTTTATAGTATAGCGCCATGGCATAACTGTTTTACATATTGGGAAAATGGAAAATTAGTCTATGAAAAATATAGTGCTGGAAATGCTCGTTATAAGAAAGTATGGACAGATTTTCTTAAAAATTTAGTTAATCACTTAACAGAAAAAGGTTGGTTTAACGATGCTTATATTGGAATTGATGAACGAGGATTTAGTTCAGCTGCATTCGATGTTATTGAATCTGTAAAAAATAGTGAAGACAAATGCTTAAAGACTGCAGGAGCAATGAGTTATGGAGGACGTCATAGTTCACTTGCACATCGTGTTACAGATGTAAATATTGGAGATGATACAGTTGTTTCAAATCCTGTAGGATTTAGCACATTTCTTGCAGATAGAAAGGAAAAAGGACTTAGAACAACATTATATACATGTACTGGGCATCAACCTGGAAATTTCTCATTAAGTGCACCAGTAGAAAGCTATTGGTCAGTTATTAATGCGGGGAAAGAAACAGATGGATTATTACGTTGGGCATATGATGCTTGGGTAGAAAACCCATTGGAAGACGCTACACATAATGCATTTGAACCTGGGGATTGCTTCTTAGTATATCCAGGCGATAAAGTTGATTTCAGCAAACACGAAATGCCAACTGTAAGAAGTTCCGTTCGTTTAGAAAGAATGGCACAAGGTCTGCGCGATGTTAATAAAATAAGACAAATGAGTAGCGAAATACCACGTTTAAAATCAGATGTAGAGGATATGTATAGTAAACTTACTGTAAAACCAATTATTAAAAAAGAATATTTGCCTAAAGATAAAGTGGAAGTAGTAAGAGAAGAAATGGAAGACTTTAGAAATGACATCTCTGCTATGACAGATAAATATATTGATTTACGTAAAAATGGTACAAATGAAATTACATCTTTAGAAATTGCTGAAGAAAGTATGGAATTATCACTTGGGAAAAATCAACAATTACATGCAACATTTAAACCAGATATGGTATTAAATACAGATGTAAAATGGGCAACATCTGATGCTTCTGTTGTAAGTGTAACTAAGAAAGGTGTTATTAGTGCTAATAATCTTGGAAAAGCAACGATTAGTGCAACTTCTATCCAAAATCCAACAAAGAAAGCAAGCATTGTTGTAAATGTAACTGCAGCTAAGATAGAAAAAGAAGCACGGGTAGCGTATTATTCATTTGATCAAAGCAATGCAAAGGACGCATGGGGAACACGTGATGGAATGGTAAATAATGCAAGCTATAAAGCTGGAAAAGCAGGAAATGCATTATTTATTGAAAAAGATGGACAAAATGTAACATTTGCAAAAGATTGTGGAATTAAAGAAAATGATGCATGGACATTAAGTTATTGGGTGAACGCAACATGTCCAATTACAGATCGAGTATCTGTTATGATGGATAATGAAAAAAATTACTCATTAGATATGAAATTAGGAAATGGACGTAGTGCTGGATATCATGTAGGAAAAAATTCTGGTGATGTATTAACTTTCACATACGATTTTCAAAAGAATACTTGGTATCATATTACATGGACACAGAGTAAACAAAATGGATTATCTATGTATGTAAATGGTAACTTAATTAATAATAATATATGGACAAAATCACATACATCATTATTACCATTTGATATTATTGGTGGAACAGGATTTACTGGATATGTTGATGAAGTAAAACTTTATAATCGTGTATTAAACAAAGAAGAAGTTAAAGCAGATATGTTATTCAAAGGTTTAAATATTGCCAATAAAGATGTTAATGTATATTTAAATGATAGTTATACAATTAAGACAAATTTAATTAGTGATAATGAAAATAAAACGGTGACATTTACATCTTTAAATCCAGAAATTGCAAGTGTTGATCAAGCAGGAGTAGTAAAAGGATTAAAGAAGGGAACTACACAAATTAAAGTTAGTGCTGCGGGAGTTGATGATGAATTTGTTACAATTAATGTTACTAAAAAATTAAGAATTGCTAACGGATTAAGAATTGATAAAAAACATTATGATTTAAATCCAAAATATTTAAGTGATATTGAAAAGAAACCAGGAACAAAACGTCAATATTTAGGACAACCAGATATGATTCGTACTAAAACAGGGCGCTTAATTACAACCTATCCCGTTGGACACGGAAAAGGGCCTTTAGTAATGCAAATTAGTGAAGATGATGGAAAAACTTGGAAAGAAAAAAAAGATATTCCTGTATCATGGGCAAATTCACAAGAGACTCCGACAATTTATAAATTAAATATGGCGGATGGAAGTGAAAAATTACTTCTAATTACAGCATGTCCTGGATGGGGTGATGGTTCTACAGGATGGAATACATCTATTTCTAATGATAATGGTGATACTTGGTCAGAATACAAACATTGGCATACAAAACATGCGAATGGAAGTTTAAATAAGTGTATTGTTGGTATGGCAAGTTTAATTCAATTAAAAGATGAAAATGGAAATGATATTCAAAAATGGATGGCTGTATATCATGATTATGGATATGTAAACTATAGAACATATTTAACATTTGACAAGAATGGAAATGAACAATGGAGTGAACCAGAACCATATTTAAGCAAGTATCGTAATATTGAATCTAAGTATCAAATGTGTGAAATTGGAATGTTCCGTTCACCTAATGGAAAACGTATTATAGGACTTGCAAGATCACAGTCTCATAATAATCCTTCAACTTTAATTTATTCTGATGATGAAGGAAAAACATGGAGTAAGCCAATGGATTTACCTGGATCTCTTGCTGGTGAACGTCATAAAGCAGTATACGATCCAATTAGTGGACGTCTATTAATTACATTCCGAGAAATTCAATATGATAAGAACGGTAACAATAAGTTTGATGGTAGCGAAGATTGGCATTGTGGTCATTGGATGGCATGGATAGGAACTTATGAAGATTTAATGAACCAAAGAGAAGGAGAATACTGTATTACACTTTCTAAAGATTATTCTCAGAATAAATATGGTGGAGATACAGGATATGCTGGTGTTGTTGTATTAGAAGATGGAACATTTATTATGGATTCTTATGGACATTGGGATGAAGCATTCTCTAAAAAACATGGTTCTAATGTAAAAACTGATTTATGTTATATCAAACAAGCTAAATTTAAATTAAGCGATGTTGAAAATGAAAATGGACTTGTAAAATATGATGCATTAAATGCTTATGTAAATAAAGTGAAAGATACCAAAGCAGATGCTTATACAGAGGCTTCATTTAAAGAATTTTATAAAGCGCTAATAACAGCGCAAAAAGTAGTAAGAGAAAAAGCTTCACAGCAAGTAGAAGTAAATAAAGTATTAGAAACATTAAAAGCAACATTTACATCCTTAAAAGAAAAAGTTGTTGTAAATAAAAATGCATTAAAACAAGAAATTGCCAATAAACCATTAAAAGAATCAGATGCTTATACAAAAGCAACATGGAAAGCATATCAAGATGCTTTGGCAAAGGCACAAGAAGTAAACGCAAAAGCAGATGTAACACAAGATGAAGTAGATCAAGCAGCGCAGGCATTGAAAGACGCTAAAGATCGATTAAAAGAAAATCCAGGTTTAGTACCACTTGAGCCAAGCAATCAAGTTGAATCAGCGACATCATCAAAACCATCTACATCAGTAGATACAGCAAAAACAGATAACACAAGTACTGTTGATCGAGAAGAAACAATAGCAACAGGTGTTTCAACAAACATAGCATTATTATGGACAATGGTATTAGGAGCAGGTGTTGTAGCTGTTTTATTGACAAAAAAAAGAAAGGAACAAAGATAATTAATAATTAAAAAAGAACTTAAAAGTAGTTCTAAATTCTTATAAATAGTGATCCACCTGAAATGGGGTTTGAACCTGCTTGAGGTGGATCTTTTGTTATTTAATTAAGCTATATTGTGTATGACTGTTTAAGATTTCTTTACCTTATCTTAACTTCATTTATGATATAATGCGGTTAAGGATTGAGGTGTTTAAAATGGATCAGTCAAAATCGTGGATAAAGAATATAATTATAACGTTATTTATTTTAATTATTTCTTGTATTATTAGTGTGATATTTCAAAATGTATTTGAGGTAGAGGAACATATTACAACATTATTTGTATTTGCAGTTTTTTTAATTTCCTATGTTACGGATGGTTATATTTATGGGATTATATCTGCATTTATTTCTGTTTTATTGATTAATTATGCTTTTACATATCCTTACTTTATGTTTGATTTTGATAATCCCATTAATGTTATTTCAGCAATTGTTTTAATTATTATTGCTTTATTAACCTGCACACTTACAACAGAGATTAAACGTCATGAAGCTGAGCGTGCTGAAAATGAAAAAATAAAAATGCGAGCGAATTTACTAAGAGCGATTTCGCATGACTTAAGAACACCGTTGACAACGATTTATGGTGCTGCATCCATGTTATTAGAAAACAAAAATACATTAAGTGAAAAACAAAAAGATAAATTCTTATGTGATATACAAGAAGAATCCGAATGGCTTGTTCATATGGTGGAAAATTTATTATCTATTACAAAATTAAGTAATGGAGATGTACAGATTGTTAAAAATGATATTGTATTAGAAGAATTGATTGATTCTGTTGTTACAAAGTTTAAACAGCGGTATCCCCAACAAAAGATAGATTTGGATTTACCGGAGGATATTATTGTTATTCCTATGGATGCAATTTTAATTGAACAAGTCCTTTTGAATATGTTAGATAATGCTATGCAACATGCAAAAAATATGACAAAACTTGAAATCAATGTTCGTCATGATGAAAAACAGGTGATTTTTGAAATTAAGGATAATGGATGTGGAATTAATCGTCATAAACTACAGACAATCTTTACATCAGGATATTATGATCAAGATGTACCAAGTGATGCTAGCAAACATAATATGGGAATTGGAATGTCCGTTTGTTCGACAATTATAAAAGCACATGGTGGAAATATATATGCCGATAATCGTAAATCAGGAGGAGCGGTTTTTCTATTTACATTACCAATGGAGGAAGAAGATGGCCAATAATAAATATAAGATACTTGTAGTAGAAGATGAAAAAAATATTCGAAATTTAATTTCTAGTATTCTGCAGTCTAGTAATTATCAAGTGATTGAAGCAGCAACCTATTGTAGTGCAATATCTTTGTATGCTTCTTATCATCCAGATTTGATTTTATTAGATTTAGGATTACCAGATAAAGATGGAATGTGTGTAATTGAGAAAATAAGGGAAGAATCACTTGTTCCAATCATTGTATTATCTGCACGTAGTGATGAAAGTGATAAAGTAGATGCACTTGATGCAGGGGCAAATGATTATATTATGAAGCCATTTGGATCTGCAGAATTATTAGCGAGAGTACGTTCTTCATTGCGTAATAGTAGATATAATAGCGAGATGGCAAGAGTCCCTAATGCATGTTTTACTTATCGTGATTTAGTAATTGATTATGATGCAAGAAGGGTTTTTATTGAAAAAAAAGAAATTAAATTAACACAAAATGAATATAATATTGTTGCTTTTTTATCGCAACACTCAGGAAAAGTCATGACATATCATTCCATTATAAAAAAAATATGGGGATACGCGGATGATGGCAGTGTTAAGAAATTGCAGGTAAATATGGCAAATATAAGAAAAAAATTTGGAGAGAAAATTGGGGAAAACATTTATATTGTCAATGAATTAGGAATTGGATACCGAATGAATGGAAATGAGGAATATCGAGTAGAAGAATGAAAATAGATTTCATTCTTTTTTTTGTAAAATTTATTGAAATTAAATCGTAGTTAAGAATCTTTACCGCATCTTTGCTAGATTTATTATATGATCAAATAGCATTATAAGAATGCATTATTTTATATACGAATATAAAAAGGAGATCATATGACAGTATTTGATACTTTAGCTTTAATTGGCGGATTATGTTTATTCTTATTTGGAATGAACATCATGGGTAGTTCATTAGAACGTTGTGCTGGAGGAAAACTTCAAAACTTATTAGAAAAGTTAACAACAAATAAATTTACTGGTTTATTAACAGGGATTGGAGTCACTTCCATTATTCAAAGTTCTTCTGCAACAACTGTAATGGTTGTTGGATTTGTAAACTCAGGTTTAATGACATTAAAACAATCAATTAATGTTATTATGGGGGCAAATATTGGTACTACAATAACTGCATGGATTTTAAGTTTGGGTGGTATTCAAGGAGATCATATACTTTTACAATTATTAAAACCAACATCTTTTACACCAGTTTTAGCACTTGTTGGAACAATGCTATTTATGTTTAGTAAAAGTGAGAAGAAGAAAGATATTGGAATGATTTTTCTTGGATTTACTGTTTTGATGTATGGAATGGATACAATGACAGCTTCTGTATCTGGATTAGCTGATATACCAGAATTTCAAAATTTATTTCTAATGTTTAAAAATCCTATATTAGGAGTACTTGCTGGTGCATTATTAACAGCAATCATTCAATCAAGTTCAGCATCTGTAGGAATTCTTCAAGCTTTAGCAATCACAGGAGCAGTATCTTATGGAGCAGCGATTCCAATTATTATGGGGCAAAATATTGGTACATGTATTACCGCTATTTTATCTTCTTTTGGTACAAATAAAAAAAAATGCAAAAAGAGCGGCAGTGGTACATTTATCATTTAATATTGTAGGAACAATTGTATGGATTAGTGTATTTAGTATTGTGAATATGGTCGTTGCTCCAGCGATTTTTAATGAATCGGCAACGATTTCAGGAATCGCAATTGTACATTCATTGTTTAATATTGGTTGTACATTATTATTGTTACCTGCATCTTCTTTATTAGAAAAGATTGCTTATATCGTAGTTCCTAAAACAGAAGATAAAGTAGTAAATACAGAATTAGATGAACGTTTACTTACTACTCCAAGTTTTGCGATTGATCGTTGTAATGATTTAATTGTGGATATGGGTAAATTATCCATTGAATCATTTGAAATAGGAGTTCAATGTCTTATGAATTACGATGAAAAATCTTATCGTAAAATAAAAGAAACAGAAGAAAAAATTGATTATTATGAAGATTATATAAGTTCCTATATAGTAAAAGTTAGTATGTTAAAAATAAGTGAATTGGATAGTACAAAAGCTGCATTGTTATTAAAGGTAATCGGTGATTTTGAACGTATTTCAGACTATGTAATTAGTATTATGAAATCATCCAAAGAGTTAACAGAGAAACATTTAAAACTATCAAAAGAAGCTTGTTTCGAATTAGAAAATATGGGAGAAGCTATGAAAGAAATTTTAGAATGTACGTTTGTAGCATTTGAAACAATAGATATTGATCGTGCATTAAAAATAGAACCATATGAAAAAGTAATTAAAAAATTAAAAGAAAGCATGCGCAATCAACATATCAACAGATTACGTAATGGTACATGTAGTATTGAATCTACCTTTATTTGGTCGGATTGTATTACTAATATGGAAAGAATCTGTGACCATTGTACGAATATTGCAAGATGTATTATTGATTTAGAAGAAAATAGCTACAAGCTACATGATTTCGATCAAAAAGATTTCCTTGAGTTTTCAACGATCATGGAATCATTTGAAAAGAAATATTTATTAGTGAATGAACAGAAGGAGAATGATGGATAAACTATATGTCAAAATTGATTTATCAAATTGTATTACAACTTATATTGATTATTGTAAATGCGTTTTTTGCGGCAACGGAAATTGCGGTTATTTCGCTTAATGAAAAAAAGGTAAAAGCTAGAGCAGAAGAAGGAGATAAAAAAGCGAAAGCAATGTTGAAAATGTTGGAAAGTCCAACACAATTTTTATCGACCATTCAAATTGGAATCACGCTTGCGGGATTTTTAGGGTCTGCGTTTGCAGCGGAAAACTTTGCAGATCAAATTTCTAATGTTGTGATTCAGGTATTTCATATTTCCAATACACAAATTGAGATTGTGAATACGATATCCGTAATTTCGATTACTCTTGTTCTTTCTTTCTTTACTTTGATTTTTGGAGAATTAGTTCCTAAAAGAATTGCGATGAAATATAAAGAAAACTTAGCAGAAAAAGTGTGTGGATTAATTACGATATTAGCGATGATTTTAAAACCATTTATTTATCTGTTAACTATTTCAACAAATGCAGTTTTAAGGATGATTCATATTGATCCAAATGAAAATTTTGAATCTATATCAAAAGAAGATATTGTCTTAATGTTAGATGCTGGAAGAGATGAAGGTAGTTTAGATGAACATAATATTACCTATATTAAAAATGTATTTAAATTAGATGATATGTGTGGAAAAGATGTAATGACACCAAAAAAAGCTGTAACATGTATTGCTTTGAATGCATCACAAGAGGATATATTAAATGTGATTAAGCAGGAAGAATATTCACGTATTCCAGTTGTTGATGATCAAACGAATAAAATTGTAGGTATTATACATACTCGTGAGTATTTATTAAATTATGAATTATCGAATTTTTATTTGAAAGATTTTATTCATGATACGGTGTTTGTTCCTGAATCCATGCATTTAGATGCATTATTTACAAATATGCAAAAAAATCATAATCATATGGTTGTGGTAGTAAATGAATATGGGGAAACTTCAGGAATTGTCACAATGGAAGATATTTTAGAGGAATTAGTTGGAGAGATTTGGGATGAATGTGATGAAATCATTGAGAATTTTACAAGACTTGATACAGGAGAATATCGTGTGTTATGTTCGGCAGGGATTGATGAGTTTTTTGATTATTTTGAGTTAAGTGAGAACCAAAGCATAGAAGCAAGTACGATTAATGGGTGGATTATCGAACAGTTAGGAAAAATACCAAAAGAAACTGAGAGTTTTGTATATGAGCATCTTGTGATTAAGATTTTAAAATCAGATTTATATATGGTACATGAAATCTTAGTGAAGAAGATGAAAAATATTGTGGAATAATTGTTGGAGGTATTAATGAAAGAATATTATCAAATGTCATATAAAGAGGTATTAAAAGAAATTAATGGAGATACGGATTTATTAACTGTTGAGCAGATTAAAAAGAATCAAGAAATATATGGATGGAATACATTAATCGAAGAAAAGCCCAAATGTGCATGGGTAATTTTTCTAGAACAGTTTCAAGATTTTTTAGTCATTATTTTAATCCTTGCGGCCATTGTATCTGGTATTTTAAAAGAGTTTGAAAGTAGTATTGTCATATTAGTTGTCATCACAATGAATGCAATATTAGGAACAATTCAAACATTAAAGTCAAGACAATCAATTGATGCACTAAAAAAGATGGCTACACCAGATGCAAAAGTTATTCGTAATCATGAAGTTGTTGTAATACCTTCAAAAGAAGTAACAATAGGAGATATCGTTGTATTAGAAGCTGGTGATTTTGTACCAAGTGATGGTCGTATTATGAAATGCGAAAGTTTAACAGTTGATGAGAGTGCACTTACTGGGGAAAGTATTGCTGTTGAGAAAACGGAAGAAAGGATTTCAAAAGAAGTTTCTTTAGGAGATCGTAGAAATATGGTGTATTCAGGAAGTTATGTATCCTATGGACGTGGAACTTATCTTGTGACTGCCATAGGTATGCAGACAGAAATTGGTAAAATAGCTAGTTTAATCAAAAATGTAGGAGAGAAAAAGACACCATTACAGGCAAATTTAGATAACTTTGGAAAACGTTTATCGATATTTATTCTAGTATTCTGTATGCTTATTTTTATTGTTAGTACATGGCGTGGAGAAACGATAGGAAATGCATTTTTATTTGCAGTTGCTTTAGCAGTTGCGGCGATTCCTGAAGCATTGAGTTCTATAGTGACGATTGTATTATCTTTTGGAATGCAAAAAATGGCGTCTGAAAATGCAATTGTAAGGAAGTTACAAGCAGTCGAAGGATTAGGAAGTGTTTCTGTCATATGCTCTGATAAAACAGGGACATTAACTAAAAATCAAATGCAAGTGCAATACTATTATGTCAATGAAAATATAGTAGAAGCAAAGCATATTGAAAAAACAAATTCTATACAGAAACAATTAGTAATACATAGTATTTTATGTAATGATGCAAGTTATGTAAATGGAAAAGAAATTGGAGATCCAACAGAAACTGCACTTATTAAATTAGCACACGAATTAGGATATGATTCGAATATGTATCGCAAGAAATATCCAAGACATATGGAATTACCATTTGATAGTAATCGTAAAATGATGTCTACGGTTCATCTTGTAAAAGATGAATTTACGATGATTACTAAGGGTGCTGTAGATGTAATGTTGAAAAGAACAGCTTATATTGAAAAAAATGGAGAAATTACTTCAATAACAACAAGAGATTATGATGCTATTGAACGAAATAATGTTCTTTTAGCGGAACAAGGATTACGTGTGCTTGCTTTTGGTTATAAGAAAATTTCAAATCAGACAAGTATTTCATTTAAAGATGAAAAAGATTTTATCTTTTTAGGATTAATCGCAATGATGGATCCACCAAGAGAAGAATCTAAAAAAGCGGTTCAAGATTGTATCAATGCTGGAATAAAACCAATTATGATTACAGGTGATCATAAAATAACTGCTACGGCGATTGCGAAAAAAATTGGTATTTTACAAAGTGATGAACAAGCATGTGAAGGTAGTATGATTGATCAAATGAGTGATGATGAGTTGATGAACTTTGTGGAAAATGTATCTGTTTATGCAAGGGTATCTCCAGAACATAAAATAAGAATTGTAAAAGCATGGCAAGAAAAAGGCAATATTGTAGCAATGACAGGAGATGGAGTGAATGATGCTCCTGCATTAAAACAAGCAGATATTGGAGTTGCAATGGGGATTACTGGAACAGAAGTAGCCAAGGATGCGTCTTCTATGATTTTAACTGATGATAATTTTGCGACAATTATTAAAGCAGTGGAAAATGGAAGAAATGTATATAGAAATATAAAAAATGCTATTTTATTTTTATTATCAGGTAATTTTGGTGCAATTTTAACAGTGTTGTATGCATCTTTAGTGAATTTAGCACTACCATTTTCACCAGTACATTTACTATTTATTAACTTATTGACGGATAGTTTACCTGCTATTGCACTAGGGTTAGAGCCACATACAAAGCAAGTTATGAAAGAACACCCACGTTCTAAAGGAGAAAATATTTTATCAAAAGAATTTTTACTTCGTGTAGGAATTGAGGGAAGTGTGATTAGTATAATCACGGTTATTGCATATCACATTGGATATAAAGAAAATGCTGTTTTAGCAAGTACGTTTGCGTTTGGAACATTATGTATGTCTCGATTATTTCATGGATTTAATTGTAAATCGGCAAAACCTGTGATTTTTACAAAATCATTTTTCAATAATACTTATTTATTAATGTCATTTATTATTGGTTTTATTTTAATTACAGGAATTTTAATGATTCCAATGTTTGAATCGATGTTTAAGGTACAAACATTAAGTATAGCTGAAATAGGAATTGTATATGGCTTATCATTTTTATCTTTATGTAGTATCCAATGTATAAAGTGGATTACAAATAAAATTTTTAGAAGGGGATGAGTGTATGATCGGAATTGAAATTGGAATTTTTGTTTCAACAATAGTTTTCTTTTTAGTATTATTAAAAATACTTTTTGGTTTACAAGAAAAATAAGAATGTGGAGATCAATGTATGATAGTAAGTTTTTTTAGAGGATTTTGTATGGCACTTGCGGATAGTGTACCTGGGGTATCAGGAGGTACAATTGCATTTATATTAGGGTTTTATGATCAATTTATTCATTCTCTGGATGCGATGTTTTATGGAAATATGAAAGAAAAATATAAAGCGTTTCTATTTTTATTAAAATTGATGCTTGGATGGATTTTTGGTTTCTTATTAGCAGTAACAATCTTAACATCTGTTTTTGATAAGCATATATATAAAATTAGTTCCTTGTTTATTGGCTTTATCTTTTTTTCAATTCCTATTGTTGTGAAAGAAGAAAAAGAAAATATGCGTATGACAAAGAAAAATGTTTTCGCAGGTATATTAGGGATAGTTATTGTTATAGGGATTTCTTTATTAAATCAAGTTGTTATGAATCAATCTATTGCAGATCTTAGTAATATTGATTTGTTTTCTGGAGTTTATATATTTATATGTGCAATGTTTGCAATATCCGCTATGATTTTACCTGGAATTAGTGGTTCTACATTATTATTAGTATTTGGATTATATATTCCTATTATGAATGCAATTTCAAATGTAATGATGTTTGATTTTACTTATTTACCAGCATTGATCCTATTTTCTTTAGGAGTAGTTACAGGAATTATTTTTATTGTAAGACTTGTAAAAATTGCATTATGCAAATATCGTTCCATGATGATTTATTTGATACTAGGAATGATGATTGGTTCCTTCTATGCTATTATGATTGGTCCAACAACGATGGAAACTCCAAAAGAAATGTTAAATCTATATAATTTTAGTTTCTTATATTTTGGTATTGGGGGAATGATTGTTTTAGGGTTAACAAAAGTAAGTAATTTAAAAATGATGAGAAGATAAGCAATAAATTTGATGAAATTATGAGTATAAAAGTATGTTTTATATTAAATAAAAATGATGTATATATGGATGAATAGAATTGACAGAAAAATTATATATGGATATAATTAAGTTGTAAATGAAACCGGTTTCAATAAACAATTATTTTGAGAAAGGATGGTAATATGAAACATTTAAAAAATTTTTTGATGACGTTTTTGATGGTTTCGATGATGTTATTTGTACCAATGAATGTGTCTGCAGCAAGCATTATAACAAGTGACGAAGAAAGTTTAATTAGCCAAGTTTTAACTTATTTTTCTGAGTATACAGATGGTGATTTTAATGAAGATAATGGATGGACAGCATCTGAATTTAAAGCTGATATTGATATTGATCGCTGCTTAATGGAACTAAAAAAATTAAATCCATCATTAGGACAGGCATATACAAATATTATCGATTATTGGAAATATGCGGATACTACTATGCAGATTAATAAGGATGTATTGCCAGATGGATTACCGAATGATAATAGTTTATGTATTGTTACTTTAGGATTTCAATTAAATCAAATTACGGGTGAAATGCAACCAGAATTAATTGATCGTTTAAATGTAACATTGGCTAGTGCTAAAAAATACCCAAATGCTTATATTGTTGTAACTGGTGGAGGAACTTCTCCAGCTGCTCCAGATAAAACTGAAGGCGGAGAAATGGCAAAATGGTTGATTGAAAACGGGGTTAATGAAGAGCGCATTATTGTTGAAAATAGAGCACCAACAACAGTAGGAAATGCAATTTATTCATTTGAATTATTGAAAAAGAAACCCGAGGTAAAATCAATTGCGATGATTTCTTCTGCTTCACATATTCAAAGAGCAGTTGCGATTTTTAAGACAGTTTTTGAATTAGAAGCATATAAAACAAATAGTGAATCTATTGAAATTATTAGTAATGCAAGTTGTCCTGTAAGTAGAAAAGAAAAATTATCTCAACAAGTAGCAGCAATACAAGAATCAACAAATTATTGTTTAGAGTCTGATGTTAAACTATTGAAATCTATGAAATTATCTACATTGAATAATATTTCATTATTAAATGTGAATGATAAATATGATAAAGGTTCAAAAGTTGAACCACAAGTAATAGCTGATTTTACAACATTTGATGGTAAAGAATTTAAAGTAGATATTACTGATCAAGCATTAATTCAAATGATTGATACAAATAAAATAGGTAAACAAGTGTTAAATGTAAAATACAGTTATAATGATGTTACTAAAGAAATAGAGAAAAATGTTTTAGTAGAAGAAGCAAAGAACGAAGTAGAAAAACCGGATTCATCAAATGAAGGTAACAAGGAAGATGAGGCAATTACACCAACGAAACCTGAAAATGATACTACAGATAAAAATGATATAACATCTAACTCTGAAAATAGTAATAAACATAATGTACCAAACACTGGGGTTTCAAGAAATTTATCATTTGTATGGTTTGTATTGTTGGGAACAGGATTTATCGCTTTTATTACAATGAAGTATCGTAAAACACATTGTTAATTTGTTGTTATGAAAAATAAAAATGTATTTTTATTTTAGTTAGATACTAGTTTCATTATAGTTTAGAAATGGTAATTAAATATAGTTTAGGCTTCAATAGGTCTATAAATTGTAAAGATGAGTCGGTACAGATGCCGACTTTTCTTATACTCTGATTTTTGCATTTATTTTAATTTATATATTTGTTAGTGTTATGTTTCAATAATTCGATTAATTTTTTTCAGTATGTTAGAGAACCTGTTCGTTTTTTGCATATTCTAATCTACTTTAACTGTTAAGTTTTAATACTATGTCTATTTTCTTGATATAGTACTAGATTAAAAGAATTGATAAAATGAGACAATCTAGCATGAAAGAGTTCATGAGTGCGGGGATATTTCGGCAATGGATAGGATAAAAATCTTATGGATAGCATTTATTAATCATAAGTTCTGTAGTTTATTCTATATGTTATGTGCAATAGTGGTTATTCTTTTATTTATAATATTTATCGTATTTTTGTTAGGAATTGGAGTACGAATGATGTCTATTGTAAAACTTATAAAATCACTTAATGTTAAATCTATATACTTTCAGTTTCTTTATTTTATCATAGAAGGAATCGTTGTTTTAGGATTAATAAGAATAAAAAGGGTCTTAGAAAAGAAAACAAATGAAAGTAAAATGTAAAACAATTATATTTGTGAAACATTGTATATCGTTACTGTAAAATATTTCAACAAAATGTATGAAAAATGTTGACAAAACCATTTCGAGAGTTATAATTATGGACATAAATAAGAAAACTCAATGAATAAGAGAGTAGTTATGGACCAAGTCAAAGCGAGCTGAAAATGGTGAAAGTCAGTACAGAGGGAAGTAATGAAGCGCACTTAGGAGAGGAATATTTGAAGCAATAGTAGAGTATTCGGTGAGCTAGCCTTAATAGCGAGAGTGGGTAGTAGGTCAACTATTATCAACTGGAGTGGTAACGCGTATGATTCGTCTCCTGGCAATTTGCCAGGAGCTTTTTTTTATTAAGGAGGAGAGAAGAATGAATTTATTAACAACGGGAATTAAAATTGATATGTCAAGTATGCTACCATATATGGCTTTATTTTTTAAAGGGGCATTGTTAACACTTGCATTATCATTGGTGACAGTTTTATTGGGGAGTTTGATTGGATTTTTGACAACGCTTTTAAGACGTTCTAGGTTTAAAGTATTAAACACGATTGCCAAAATCTATGTGCAAGTGATTCGAGGGACACCAATCTTAATTCAATTAATGTTGATTCGATATGGATTACCTGAAATTGGAATTAATATTCCAAATTTATTTGGTATAGATGCGAAGATCATCGCATGTATTATCGCATTAGCAATTAACTCTGGAGCTTATGTTTGTGAAATTTTTAGATCAGGATTAAATTCTGTAGATAAAGGACAAAATGAAGCAGCTCGTTCATTAGGATTAACATCAAAACAAGCAATGAAATTAGTTATTTTGCCACAAGCAATTAAAACTATTTTACCTGCTTTAGGAAATGAATATATAACAATGATTAAGGAATCATCAATTATTTCATATTTTGGAGTGTTCGATTTAACTTATACACAAACGATTGTTAAATCATTAACATATAGAACATTTGAACCATTAATCGTAATTGCCTTTTTCTATTTTGTATTAACAACAATGTTAACTACAGTTCTAGGTTATTTTGAAAGGAGAATGAATAAAGATGTTAAAAACTAATAATTTACGTAAAAATTTTGGGGATTTAGAAGTTTTAAAAGGAATTACCACAGAAATAAAAAAAGGTGAGGTTGTGGCAATTATTGGTCCATCAGGTTCAGGAAAGTCAACCTTCTTAAGATGTTTAAACTTATTAGAAGAACCTACATCAGGAGAAGTTATTTTTAAAGGACAAAATTTAACTACAAAGGAAGATAAACATTTTGATATTAATAAAATAAGACAACATATTGGAATGGTGTTTCAACACTTTAATTTATTTCCTAATATGACAGTTTTAGAAAATGTTACTTTAGCACCGATTAATATTAAAGGTATTAGTAAAGCAGATGCAGAAGCAGAGGCAATGGAGTTATTGAAAAAAGTTGGTTTAGCTGAAAAGAAAAATGTGTATCCAAGTACATTATCTGGTGGACAAAAACAGCGTGTTGCTATTGCAAGAGCATTAGCAATGCAACCAGATGTGATGTTGTTTGATGAACCAACATCAGCTTTGGATCCAGAAATGGTAAAAGAAGTTTTAATGGTTATTAAAGATTTAGCAGAAAGCGGAATGACAATTGTTATTGTTACGCACGAAATGGGATTTGCCAAAGAAATTGCTACACGTGTAATGTTTGTTGATGAAGGAATTATTTTAGAAGAAGGTACTCCAAATGATGTGTTTAATCATCCAAAACATACGCGTACACAAGAATTTTTAAATCAAGTCATGTATTAATAAATAGGATAAAGGGAGGAAAACGACATGAAAAAATTTATGAAAGTAGGATTAGCTGCAATGATGGTATTAGGTTTAGCAGGATGTGGAGGAAAAACAGAGGAAAAAGATGTTTTAGCAAAAATTAAAGATAAAGGATATATTGTAGTTGGAACATCACCTGATTTCGCACCAAATGAATTTTATGTAGATAAAGATGGAAAACAAGAAGTTGTAGGTTCAGATATTGAACTTGGAAAAGCAATTGCCAAAGAAATTGGTGTTGAGATGAAACTTGAAACATCAGATTTTAATACCGTAATTACAAATGTTCAATCTGGTATTGCTGATCTTGGAATTGCAGGATTTGCATGGACTGAAGAAAGAGAGAAAAGTGTAAAATTCTCAGAGAGTTATTCACAAAATTCAGATGAAGATGAAGGATGGCAAGGATTAATTGTAAGAAAAGATATGGCATCTAAGTTCAAAACATTAGAAGATGTTAAAAAAGCAAATTTAAAAATTGCAGCACAAGCAGGATCTATTCAATATGAAATGGCAACACATTTAACAGATAAAGAAAATATCGTATCATTAGGAGAAACAAATGCCTGCGCTGCGGAGTTATCAGTTGGTGGAATTGATGCATTTGTATGTTCATCAACACAAGCAAAAGCAATGGAAAAAGTATATAACAATATTAAATTATTACCAAAAAAGAATTTTAATTTAGATCCAAATAATAAATATGCTCAAGTATGTACAATCATGGTAAAAGATGATAGCTCAAATTCATTAAAAGAAGTTGTAGATAAAGTTATTAAGGAATCTAAAGAAAATGGTAATTTAGAAAAATGGTCAAGTGATGCTAAAAAATTATTACCATTTGAAGTAAAACCAGATAGTGAAGATGAAGAATAATTGAAATAAAAGAAGCACTTCATACTTCTTTTATAAATAGGGAGGAAAATTAAATGAATACTTTATATGAGAAAATAGACAATTCTATTATGAGTCATATAGATGAATATATGTTTCTTGTTAAAAAACTATATGATTGTCCAGAAATTGGATTTCAAGAATTTAAAACACAAAAAACATTAGTTGAGTATTTACAAAAAGCAGGGTTCGATACGAAAGAGTCACTCGCCTGTCCAACAGATTTTGTAGCAGAATATCAAGCAACAAAACCTGGTCCTACAATTGCATTTATGTGTGAATATGATGCTTTACCAGAAGTTGGACATGGATGTGGACATAATTTGATTGCAGGAATTGGGATTGCAGCAGGGGAAGCTTTAAAATCAATCATAGAGGAAATTGGTGGATGTATTAAAATCATGGGAACACCTGGTGAAGAAAACTTTGGTGGAAAAGTGAAAATGGTAGAAGCAGGATTATTTGATGATGTTGATGTAGCATTAATGGTTCATCCTGGAACAAAAAATGGATTAGGGGGAAAATCAAGTGCATTAAATCCAGTGAAATTTGAATTTTTTGGAAAAAATGCACATGGTTGCAATCCTAAAGAAGGAAAGAGCGCATTAGATGCAGCCGTTATGACATATATGCAGATTAATTTGTTACGTCAATTTGTTGAACCAAAAACATTTATCCATGGAATTATAAGTGATGGAGGTGGAGCCGCAAATGTAATACCAGCATATGCGAGTATGGAGTATTATTTTCGAGCTCCTACAATGAAATATGCTCTAGAGGTAACAGAAATGGCTAAAAAATGTGCAGAAGGGGTATGTTTAGCTACAGGAACTACGTTTAAAACAAGTATTTATGAATGTCCTTATGAAGATACATTAGTAAATTATACTTTGGCAGAAATGTTAAAAGAAAAATATGAATGTTTAGGTTTAGAAGATATTAATCCAGTAGATGAAGTAGGAAATGGATCAACTGATGTAGGTAGTGTAAGTTATAAATGCCCAACAATTCAAGGGGGAATAAAAATCGCAGATAGTCATGTCGCAGGACATTCAAAAGAAATGGCGAATGCAACGATTTCCAAAGATGGAAAACAGGGATTAATAAATGCAAGTAAAGCTATTAGTTATTTAGCATGTGACTTAATTACACAACCAGAAAAGTTAAATTTAGTAGAAGATGAGTTTAAGAAAAGCTTAGAGAAATAAATGTTGTAATATTTAAATAGTTTTATAAAAATTTATTTAAGGATTGACTTTGAATTATATAATTATTAGAAGTCAATTCTTTTTTTTGTATATTGTAAACCCTTGGATAGGTTCTAAATTTATTGTTTCTTTTGAATAAGAATATACTCGTTTTATAGAAAAATAAAATATTTTACATTATTAAAATGATAACGAAATCAAATCATGTGAATTTATGTTATTTTCTTTTTTTTATAATTTAGTGTTGACTTCTATATGATTGTACATATAATTAACAATGTTAACTATAGGAGGAGCTATGGATAAAATAGATTGGCTAAAGATGCTTGCTTTTCATCAAGAACTACATCAGTTTTCTAGAATTATGTTAGTTCAAAAACAAAAGCAGTTTTTAACATCTAGTGAAAGAGAGTTATTGGCATGGATTTATTTACAAAAAACAGAATGTACTCCTTTATCATTGAGTGAAATGAGTGGAATGAAAAAAGAAGCTGTCAGCCGGTGTTTAAAAGGTTTATATGAAAAGTCATGTATTCAAAAAATGAAGAAGATAACAGATGAACGAAGTTATTATCTTTTCATAACCGAAAAAGGCGAAAAAGTTTTAAAGAGAGATTATGAAATTCTGCTACAATCATTTTATGATTTGTATAGAGATATGGGAGAGAAGTTCGAAAATTTATTTGATCTTATTTCGATAGCTAATAAACACATACATGGATAGTTGTAATACAAAAGGAGAGATGTAAATGAAATTTTATGATATTCTTCAATGGGATCCTCAAGTAAGCAAAAATATGTTGAAGAAGAGTACGGATAAGAAGGAACAATTGAAATTAAAATTGGGAATGTTTTTACGATCATTATTGATTGTTTTATTCGCAATTTTATTTATTTCAACTTTATCAAATATCTTTGGAAATGAAAATAGTCCAATGGCGGTTGCTATTTTTTGCATATTATTAGGTGTAAGATTTGTTGATTTTGGATATTGTATTAAAGATTCGATGTTGAATTTAGGATTGGTATTTTTAATGTTATTGTTTTCTCCAGTGATTGCATATAAAGTGAATCCTATTTTTGGAGTTCTGATACATTTTATATCTTTTTTTATCATCTTATTTATGACTTGTGATAAGCCAGAAATGGGAAATGGAGGATTATTTAGTTTTGCGTATATTTACCTTTCAGGAAACCCTGTATATGGTGAAGTTCTTTATAGAAGATTCTTACTTACTTTGGTAGGATTTTTAATTTGTGGAATTATTTTTTATGTAAAACATAAAGATAAATTTAAAAATGTACGTTTTATTGATAAAGTAAAAGAGTTTGATTTATATAATCATGTACATCAATGGATTATACGTATGTCATTAGGTGTTGCTTTAATTTTAACACTAGGTGTATTCTTAAATATTGAAAGATTTATGTGGGCAGGATTTGCATGTGGATCATTGCTTTCAGATTATTCAGAAAATCCACAGATTCATGAACGTTTAATTTATCGTTTTATTGGAATGATTTTAGGATCTTTGATTTTCTATGTTGTATATTTAGTTGTTCCTAGTGATTTATTTTTCATCATTGGTCCATTAGGAGGCTTCTGCTTAGGATTCTGTACAGAATATAAATACAAAACAGCTGCAAACTGCTTAGGTGCATTGATGCTTGCTACAGGAATTTATGGAGTGCATAGCGCAATTGCTATACGTATTATAGATACATTGATTGGTATTTTGTTTGCATGGGCATATTATTATTTATATGAATTTTTCATTGGAAAAAGATATAAAGCTGATAAAAAGATTGTAAACGAATAAAATAACATACGTAGTGAAGAAGAAAATATAGGTTCTTCTTCACTTTTTGTTTGTAAAAAAATCTCATAAAGATGAAAGAATCCTTTATGAGATTTTCTGTATATTATTGTCCACAAGCAGAGCGGAATTCTGTCCATAATCGTGCATGTGTTTCCATAGCTTCATTCGAAATATTGCGCATAACTTCCATTTCGTCAATTTTTAATGAAGAAGGTAATGTTAAAAATTCACGATATTTTTTATCAATTAATTGATCAGCTTCTTTGTTTGTGCTATAGTATCCAACATTTTCGAAACAAGTTTTTGAAACTTCAGGTCGTAAAATATAGTCGATAAATGTATATGCTTCTTTTTCATGAGGAGCATGAACAGGGATAAATTGTGCCATGATACCGAATCCAACTCCTTCTTTAGGATAAACAACTTTTAATTTTGGATTTGCAACACATGCTTGCGTTACTTGACTTGTATACATTAAACCTACACTAATATCACCAGAAAGAATGTCATCTTGAAGATTTTCTTCCTTGATTAAACGGATATTTGGTGCCATTTTTAATAATTTTTTACCAGTTTTTTCAATTGCTTCAATATTTTCTTCATTTACACTTTTTCCATCTGCAATTAATGACATACCATGAATTACTCTAAAATTGTTTGTGATTCCAATGCTATTTTTTAAGGATGGGTCTAGTAAATCATCAAATCCTGTGATATCTATTTTAACTAAATCAGGATTATATATAATTGTTTGAATGCCTGCACCATAAGGAACACTATATTGATCTTTAGGATCAAAGTAATGACCTTGATACAATGGATTAACATTTTTAATATTTGGAATGAGTGTTTTATCTAATGATTTTGCTAATTTTTCTTTAATTGCCATTTCGATGATATAGTCGTCAGCGACAACAACATCATAATCTCCACCTTTTGTGGATTCTAATTTAGCAAGCATTGCTTCATTAGAATCAAAGGTTGAATAATTAATCTTAATTCCTGTTTCTTTTGTGAAGTTGTCGAGTACTTCTTTAGGAAAAAGGTTATCCCATGTATATAGATTTAATTCTGCGACAGGTTTTGTTTTTGTACAACCGGCAAGTACAGATAAACTAAAAATTGAACATAAAGTTAACGATAATAATTTTTTCATAAAATCCTCCTAAACATTTTTTATTTTTTTATTACTATAGTTATGTATTCGTTTTGCTAAAATCATAATAATGATAGTAATGAGTAACATAAGGGTACATAATGCGTTTATTTCAGGCGTTACTCCTGTTTTTATTTGTGTATAGATTTTCATTGGTAAAGTATTGATATTAATTCCTGTAACGAAGATACTGATGATTACATCATCAAAGCTCATTGCAAAACTTAATAACATCCCGGATATAATAGCAGGGAAAAGTAATGGTAAAGTGATGTCGAAAAATGCTCTACTTTCACTTGCTCCTAAGTCTTTAGCTGCATCAATTAAACTTGAATCCATGCCTACAAAACGTGCTTTTACAAGCATATAAATATAGGGAATACAAAATGTTGTATGTGCGATTATAAGGGTTGTCATACCAAATGGTAAGCCAATCAAAGAAAAGAAAGTCATAAATACGATACCAAGAATAATTTCTGGAATCATGATTGGTAACATAGAAATTAATTCCATTGTTGATTTTGATCGTAGCTTTATTTTCGTAAAACCATATGCAGCAAGCGTTGAAATAATTGCTGCATTTATACTTGCACTGAGTGCTACTATAAGACTATTTTTTAGTGCTTCAAACATTTCTGAATCGTGAAATAAAGTTTGATACCAAGTAAGAGAAAATCCATCCCAAACAGAAGATAACTTACTAGCATTAAAGGAATAAACAACAACTACAATGATAGGAATATATAAGATAAAAGTAACAATAGCTAAAAACCAATGGGAAGGTTTCTTTAGACTTTTCATAAGACTCCCTCCAATTCTGTACTATGAGAAATTCGTTTATATAATGTAATCATAATGGTTGTAAGCAACATTAGAATCACACTTAATGCAGCTGCAAAAGGCCAATTGTGAACTTTTAATAATTGTTCTTGAATAATACTTCCTACTAACACAATTTTATTTCCTCCTAATAAATCAGCTACAAAGAATAAGCCCATAGAAGGAATGAAGGTTAAGATGATCCCAGATAAAAACCCAGGAAGTGTCAATTTCATAGTGATTGTACAAAATGCTTGAAAAGAGGTTGCACCTAAGTCTTTGGCAGCTTCGATAAGACTCCAATCCATTTTCTCAGCACTAGAGTAGACTGCTAAAATCATAAAAGGAAGCAAAATATACACCATTCCAATCAAAACACTTGGATAAGTGTATAACATACGTAATGGTTCTTTTGTCAAATGTAGGGACATTAAAATTTGATCAAGGGGTCCATTTGTACGAAAGATAATAATCCATCCATATAGACGTATAAGGGAACTTGTCCAAAATGGAATCATTAATAAAAGTAACATCCTTTTTTTCCATTTTTTTGAAAGCTTTGCCATAAAATATCCAAATGGATAACCAATTATACTAATCAAAAAGGTACTTGTTAATGCAAGTTTAAAAGATTGTACAAATGTTTGTAAGTAGGTTGGTTGTAAAATATCTTGATAATTTTTCCATGTAAATTCATTTATAACACCCCAAATATCAGCCCTTGTCTGAAAGCTTAACAGAACCATATAAATCAGTGGAAAAGCAATGAAGACAATGGAAAATAGATAGAATGGAAATAATAAAAACCATATATTATATTTCTTATTCATGATGATTCTCCATATCAATAGGAATCGCATGTTCCTGATTCCATGTTATATATACGTTATCGTGAATAGAATATTTAAAATCAAAACCATACTGACTTGCGATAATCGTTGTTCCATCATGTAATTCAAGTGTAATTCGAAGCATTCCACCTAAGAAGTTTTTTGATATGATTTTTGCAGGTAGACAATTTGATGTTGAGGTTTGCAAAAATTGAATAGACTCACTTCGTACTGTAAAAGTGATTGTATCATTTTCTTTTATAGGATAATTTAAAGAAGAAATTTTCATACTATGATTTTGGATTAAAATAGATAAAGTATTATCTTCTTTTTTTGTGACAACTCCTTTTAAAATATTTGCTTCACCAATGAATTGTGCAACATAGCTTGTTTTAGGTCGATTATATATTTCATCAGGAGTTCCTATTTGTTCAATCTTTCCATCTTTCATAACAGCAATACGGGTAGACATATTTAATGCTTCTTCTTGATCATGGGTAATATATATAAAGGTGATTCCTAGTTGCTTTTGTAAAGTTTTTAATTCATTTTGCATTTGTCGTCGTAATTTTAAATCAAGAGCGCCTAAAGGTTCATCCAGTAATAATACATTTGGTTGATTAATGAGTGCTCTTGCAATGGCAACCCGTTGTTTTTGACCCCCGGATAATTCATTAGGCATTCGTTTTTCATAGCCTGCTAATTGAACTAAGTCTAATACATCATGGATTGCACTTTTTTGTTGAGCTTTTGGATATCTTTTTAGTTTTAAACTATATCCAATATTATCTTCCACATTCATATGTGGGAATAAAGCATAGTTTTGAAAGACTGTATGAATATCTCTTTTGTTTGGAGCAAGATTTGTAATATCCTTATCATTTAATATAACTTGTCCTGAATCTGGTTGTTCTAATCCTGCGATGATTCTTAAAGTGGTTGTTTTTCCACAACCACTAGGTCCAAGAAGCGTGATGAATTCGCCTGGATAAATATCTATATCAAATGATTTTAAAACTTCTATATTACCAAAGTTTTTTGTAATTTGTTTGAGTTGTAAAATAGGTTTCATTGTACAATTCTCCTTTTATTACTATATATCTTAATAATAATAATTGTTGCAATTTTGTGTGTCAAGAATTTTGCTTATAACATAAAGATAAAATGTATATTATCATAATAAAGATAGAATAGAGCAATTTATAGCTTTTAAATTATGATTATAGTGAGGAAAGATAATTGCATATCCAATTTGAAAAAAGATTTTTCGAATGAATCGTTTTATTGTATATCTATAAAAAATATATGGATAAAGGAATTGATGAATACATGGTTGAAAATCGTTTAAGTAGAACTAAATAATAATTAAATTAAGATGATTAAATTAGAAAAAACGGTTGATATGGGAAAATAAACAAAAAACTAAATTGTGTACCAAAAATACTAAAAAGTACAAAACTGTCACCAAAAACTATGATAAAATTACATTGTAACCGATTACAATACAAAAAAATATGTTTTGGACTAAAAAAGAAAGGATGGAAAAAATGAAAAAAATTGGAAAAATTTTGCTTTGTTTTATGATGACTTTTTCGGTAATAATGCCATCATATAATGTGAAAGCACAAGAAACTAAAGAAGTAAAACCTATCTTTAGTAAAAAAGAAAAGGCGACAATTACAAATGGAGAAGGAGTTGTAGTTGGAACAAGTGCAGTTGAACAATGCAAGAACAAAAAAGATGTCACAGTCAATACAACATTTACATGTACTGGAAGTAGTGTGATTTTCTTTATTGGAGATTCTACAAAAACAAATAATTATTTAACCGTATATAAAAATGGAAATACTATTGGTGTGGAGTCAAGAAATGAAAGTGGAGCACAGCAAATTAGTGGTGGTACAGTAGATGTAAGTAAGTATGATTTTACAAAAGAGCATAAGTTTACATTTGTACTAAATGGTGGAAAAAAATATGCAATGTATTTAGATGGAATAAAAATCAAAGAAGCAAATACAACAGCTAATTTTACACAAGGTGTAATTAATGCACCAAACTATATTGGATTTGGTAAAGGAAATCGTGCTTCTGGGCAAAATAATTATCCATTTACTGGAACACAATCTTATATGGAACTGTATAATGTGGCATTATCAGAAGCTGATATCTTAAATTATCATAAGGATAAAGAAAGAGAAGATTTAGTTTATAGTTCAAAAAATGTATA
>RCNI01000435.1_pt1 | contig 26925 bp, 24 predicted proteins | sample 2041151 | NCBI WGS metagenome assembly RCNI01 (sample SAMN09708214, study PRJNA481090) | feces metagenome | isolation source: feces | place: Antarctica: Albino Rookery | reverse complement strand
GTCGGTAGCCATGAAGCATTTGGCAGCGGTGGTGTCGTAGCCGTTGGGGAAGCCGATCACGGTGCAGATGGGGAGCCGGCCGTTCACATATTCCTTTGCCTGCTTTACAAAACAGGCAGGAATGCAGACAGATGCCGTATGGTATTTCATGCCGTCATCACAGAGGCTTCTGATGTCCTCCCAGGTAGAATACTGTTTCAGCAGAGTGTGGTCACATTTTTCAAGCATTTCGGATACTTCCATAGTTAACTCTCCTTTTTATTTTGAACCGTGGAGCGTAATGACCTTGCGTTCCCGGATGCCGTTTACATAACATTTATGGCACATGGCGATGTAGCTGTCATTTCCGCCAAGCACCACCTGTGCGCCCTTGGTAATGATATGCCCCTGAGAATCGATTCGGGCATTCACCGTTGCCTTTGCGCCGCAGTCGCAAATGGTTTTGATTTCCTGAATGGTGTCTGCCACCTCCATCAGGCGACGGCTGCCGGGGAACAGCTGGGTTTTGAAATCTGTGCGCAGGCCAAAGCAGATGGTCGGCACATCGTAATCATCGACAATGGCACGAAGCTGGTCAATCTGCATCGGTGTGAGGAACTGGCACTCGTCCACAATGATCACATCGCAGCAGCCCTGCTTGCTCTCCTGAAACCGTTTCAGAATATCTTCCTCCGGAAGAATCACATCCACACGGGCTTCCAGACCGATGCGGCTGCGGAGAATCTCCTCGCCGTCCCGGGTGTCTGCGCTGGGTTTGATCAGCCAGACCTGCATATCGTTTTCCTCGTAGTTATACTTTGTAATCAGTGCCTGAGCGGTTTTGCTCGAGCCCATGGCACCGTACTTGAAATAGAGTTTTGCCATTGTGCGTCCCCTTTCAGTCCGTCTCGTTATTGTATCAAATATTTTTTCATATTGCAATAGATTTTTGCGCATATTTCACAATTGTTTCCGCATTTCTCTTGCTTTTTCCCCTGTTTTCCCCAAAGAAGCCCCCGCATCGCTGAGAGCGGGGGCTTAATTTAGCTGTTTTGCAGCTGCTGTTTATTATATTGGAGCGTGTAAAGGTTGTAATACCTGCCCTTTTGGTGCAGGAGCTGCTGGTGGTTGCCCTGCTCCACAATCTTACCGTGGGACAGCACGATAATATTGTCAGCGTGCTGCACGGTGGAGAGCCGGTGAGCAACGATCAGCATCGTGCCGATGTTCTTCATTCTTTCCAGAGAATCCTGAATCAGCAGTTCCGTCTCCGTGTCGATGTTGGCGGTGGCCTCGTCCAGAATCATCACCGAAGGATGGTGGATAATGGTACGGGCGAAGCTCAAAAGCTGCCGCTGGCCCACGGAGAAGTTGTTGCCCCGCTCCCGAACCACCTCGTCGAGGCCGTGTTCCAGCTTGTTGATGAAGCTGTCGGCGTTTACATAGCGGCAGGCCTCCATCACTTCCTCGTCGGTGACATTCTCCTTACGCAGAACAATGTTGCTGCGGATGTCACCGGAGAAGAGGAACACATCCTGAAGCATCTGGCCGAAGTGCCGGCGCAGAGATGCTATCTTGATCTTGCGGATGTCGATGCCGTCAATGAGGATCTGTCCCTTCTGAATGTCGTAATTGCGGCAGATGAGGGACAAAATGGTGCTCTTGCCGGAGCCGGTGGAGCCGACGAAAGCCACGGTCTGCTTGGGCAGCACATGGAAGGAAACGCCCTTCAGCACCCATTCGCCGGGATTGTAGGCAAACCACACATCCTTAAATTCGATCTCGCCTTGAATTTCCTCCAGCTCTATGGCATCGGGATCGTCCTCCAGCTCCAGCGGCATATCCAGAATCGTGAAAATCTTTTCTGCCGAAGCAAAGGAGCGCTGGAGCATATCGAACTGCTCTGCCAGAGTCTGTATGGGGTTAAAGAACCGGGAGATATACATATAGAAGGAAACCACCACGCCGCTCGTAATGGTCTGCCCCATAAAGGTGGTATCCTCGATATAGCCCTTGGCGCCCAGATAAAACAGGCACATGGTGGAGCTGATATAGAGCATATAAATCATGGGGCGGAAAATGCCGAAAACGAAGGTTCGCTGATACTTTGCTTTTTCCAGTTTCTTGCTCCGCACCAGAAAATCGTCCATTTTCTGCTGTTCCTGATTGAAAATCTGGGTCACCTTGATACCGGAGAGATTTTCCGACAGGTAGGTGTTGAGATCCGTGGTAGCGGTGCTGACCGCCCGGTGCGCCCGGCGGGAAAACTGCCGGAAAACCACGGTAAACAGCACCACAAAGGGCACGAAGCATAAAACCATCAGGGTCAGCACATAGTTGAGCATCAGCATGGCCACCAGAACGCCTACCACCACCAGCGAATTTTTCGCCAGCGTCACCATAATATTGGTAAACATATAGGAAATGGCGTTGGGGTCATTGGTGACACGGGTCACCAGCTTGCCCACAGGGATCTGGTTCAGCTGTTCATGGGAGAGCTGTTCGATGTGGGTAAATACATCCTGCCGGATCTGGGACAGGATCTTCTGTCCGTATTTTTGCAGGATCATGGCCTGGAAGTAGGAGCAGATCAGGGAAAGCACCAGCACCCCCGCATAAATTGCCACCAGTTTGAACAGGTAGCTCATTTCAAAGGGGTCTTTGATGGTGGACTGGATGTGTCCGATCAGCAGAGGGGACACAAGGTCATAGCCGATGGAAAACAGCATGACCACAAACACCAGTGCAAATTTTCCGTAGTAAGGCTTTGCGTACTTCAGGAGCCGGCGGATGATCTCACCGTCGGACATGGTGCGCTCTTTCTCAGCCAGATGCTTGGTTTTCTTTTTGAGAACCACATAGGCAAGGAGGAACAGGCCGGTAAACACGCCGATAATGGCGCCTACGATCAAAACAGGCAGATATTCACGCATCTTCCCCGCCTCCTTCCTCTTCCAGCTTTTGCAAATCTACCATCTTCCGATAGGAGGGGCAGGTTTCGTAAAGCTCTGTATGGGGGCCCACCGCCGCCAGACGGCCGTCCTCCACAAAGAGGATCTTATCCATACTCTTGATGGTGGAAATCCGGTGGGCAATCAAAATAGTGGTTTTTCCTGCACGGGCAGTGCGCAGATTGGTGAGAATATTGGACTCCGTTTTGGTGTCCACAGCGGAAACGCTGTCATCCAGAATGAGGATGGGAGCATCCTTCATCAGAGCTCTGGCAATAGAAATCCGCTGTTTCTGACCGCCGGAAACCGTCACGCCACGCTCGCCCAGCATGGTATCATAGCCATGGCTGAACTGCCGGATATTGTCGTCCACATCCGCAAGGCGGGCGGCCTCGGCGATGCCCTCCCGTCTGCCGTTGTCCACGCCGAAGGCAATGTTATTTTCAATGGTGTCGGAGAACAGGAAGTTATCCTGCGGCACATAGGCACAGTTTTCCCGCACGGAGCGGATCGCAATGTCGTTGACATCCTGACCGTCGATGAAGATGGTGCCGTCCGGCACATTGTAGAGCCGGAGGATCAGATCCACCAGAGAAGTCTTGCCGGAGCCGGTTTTTCCCACCAGACCCACATTTTCACCGGCATGGATGGTAAAGGAAATGTTGCTGAGAACATCGTCCTCCCCGTCCGGGTAGCGGAAGGTGAGATCTCTGAATTCGATGTTTCCGTGGATTTCGTCGGGAATCTTTACATTTTCCCGGTCTTTTACATCCACCGGTGCGTCCAGAAGCTCTCCCAGCCGTTTGAGAGATGCCTTGCCGCGGGAAGTCATGTCGATCAGCTCGGAAACTGCCATAATGGGCCAGACCACAGCGTTAAAGTAGCCGATAAATTCCAGAAGCTGGCCTGCATTGAACTTTCCCTGATACACAAGGTAGCCGCCGTAGCCCACAATGACGCAGACCACGCTTTCCACAAACAGGTTCACCAGAATCCGCAGAAGCACGGAAGCCTTGGTGTGATCCATATTGGCTTCCTCATTGGCCGTGTTCAGCTTCTTAAAGGCCATCAGTTCCCTGGCTTCCTTCACGAAAGCCTTGATAACTGCAATGCCGGAGAAGCTTTCCTGCGCAAAATCTGACAGATTGGAAAATGCCTGCTGGCGGATATCCCATTTCTTTTCCATGTAGGAGCCCACAACGGTAGCCGCAGCCATCAGAAAGCCCATGGGAATCAGGGTCAGGAAGGTCAGGAAGGGATCCATTTTCCACATATTCCAAACCGCCAGTGCGCCCATCATCGCCGCATCCAGGAACATCATAATACCCCAGCCGAAGCATTCCTGCACGGTGTCCAGATCGTTGGTGAACAGGCTCATCAGATCACCGATCTTGTTGACCTGATAATACTGCTGGCTGAGTTCCTTGGCATGGCCGAACATTTCGTCGCGCAGATCTGCTTCCAGCTTCACTGCGGAGCCGAAAAAGCAGATTCGCCATAGGAACCGTCCGAAAACGATAAACAGCAAAATTGCTACCATGGGCATACAGATCTTATCCAGCAGGAAATCCATATTGAAAGGCACCATCGTGCCGTCCAGCGCTACCTGTCCCGTGTCGATGCCGTTAATCAACATACGGTAGAGCTTTGGAATGATAAGCTGGAGGTAGTCAACGCCCATCAGTGCCAAAAAGCCCGTCAGGAGCCATCCGCTGTACTTGAGATAATAGCGGTTAATATGCTTGCCGAATACCATACGCTTCCCCTCTTTCTATTATTAAAATATTGCGTTATTATATCACATTATTTTTTCTTTGGCAACCGCTGAACAGAAAAAGAAGCAGCTGCAATAATGCAGCCGCTTCTTGGAAAATAGCGCAGGAATACTATGTTTTATGATTATTTTATGTTTGATTTGTTCGTTTTATCGTCCCTGCAAAAAGGGGCAAATCCGGCGGCAAACAGCCAAGGCCCCCATAAAGGACGGCGCCGGGTATCAGCCGAATTTCGGCAGGAATTTCTCATCAAACGGGGCGTTGTAAGCCATATGCGCCTGAAGCTGGCGCAAAAGCTCCGGGTAGATGTCCATGGCCTGCTCATAAAGCTCCATGAGTTTTTCATCGTACCGGCTGCACTTGGGGCTGGGCTCCGAGGGCATCACCAGTCCTGCGATATTGGGTCCCATGCAGGAAAGTCCCTTCTTAAGCAGGTTCCGTCTTGCGCCCTCCGGGGTGGCAAGGATTTTGTTGCACCATGCCATATTGCGGACGCTCTGCTGAACCCCTCTGGCGGATGCCGGGGAGTAGAATTTTGCCACAGTTTCACATTCGCCCGGGGTGAGCCGAAGGTGGTGGCTGAAAGTCTGGGATTCCGGGGGAATCTTCCCGTCCTTTTCCAGCAGAAAACGGTCAAACTCCGCCTCGACCTCCGAATGCGTTGCCGCCCCCGACTTGGCGATCTCACTGATATAGGGGTGACACACGGAATCCAGCGCATAGTGACCCAGCGCACCGTAGAGATAGGCAAGGGTCGCCTCGGACTTTTCCAGTCTCGCCACACGGCAGAGCCGCTGAAAGAATTCCTGTCCCGTCTGGTCGTGGCACTTACTGCCCAGACGGCCGGTTGCGGTGTCCAACAGCACATTGTAATAGAAGAAAATGTCAGGGCCATGCTGTCCCACATCATAGAGCCGCCGGAAGCGCTGGACAGTTCGGCGCACATCGGCAGGAAGGTTGGGGATCAGATTGATTCCCATGCGGTAATGGGCGTAATTGTCAGGCATACTATCCCTCCCGTTTCATAATTTATATTTTATAATACACGCATTTCCCGGGTTTGGCTAGATGTTTTTGGAAATTCTCCGGATATTTTCCACCGAAAGAGCGGAAAATTCCTCTTGACATACGGAAAGGCCGGTGCTATATTAACTGTACTAGCACAGTTAGTACAGTTAGGAGGTACAGCCATGCTAACCCTAGACTATCGGGATGCAAGGCCCATCTACGCCCAGATCTGCGACGGGATTCAGGAGCAGATTCTCTCCGGCATTCTGGTGTCCGGTGATAAACTGCCCTCGGTACGGGATCTTGCCACCCAGCTCACCATCAATCCAAACACCATTCAGCGTTCCTACCGTCAGCTGGAATTGGACGGCTGGATTGTTTCTGTGCCCGGAAAGGGCAGTTTTGTCAGCGGCGTTCCCCTTTCTCTCGGTGAAAATTACAACGCCCTGTGGAAACAGCTGGACGACATTGTGACCCAGCTTTCCGCCATAGGCGTTACCCGGGAGGAAATCACCCGCCGAATTGCGCAAGGAGGTAATCAAAATGCTTGAAATGCAGAATGTAACCAAGACCTTTGGCACCTTTAAGGCGCTGGACGATCTTTCCATGACCGTCCCCAAGGGCGCTGTCTACGGTCTCGTAGGCCCCAACGGTGCCGGCAAATCCACTGCCATCCGCCACCTTACCGGTGTCTACCGCCCGGACTGCGGCAGTATCACCATGGACGGTCAGCCTATCTACGAAAATTCCAAGCTGAAACAGCGGATCGGCTACATCCCCGACGATATTTTCTACTTTCCCTCTGCAAGCCTTGAGGATATGAAGAAATACTATCAGGGCATCTATAAAGACTTTGATGTTGAGCTGTTTAACCGGCTCTACGAAGTGTTCCAACTGCCGAAAAAGTCCCCCATCCGCCGTTTTTCCAAAGGTATGCAGAAGCAGGCGGCTTTCCACCTTACCATCTGCACCCGTCCCGATGTGCTGATTCTTGATGAGCCGGTGGACGGTCTGGACCCGGTAATGCGGCGGCAGGTCTGGAGCCTCATTCTGTCGGAGGTTGCCCAGCACGAAACCACCGTCCTCATTTCCTCTCACAACCTGCGGGAGCTGGAGGACATCTGCGACCATGTAGGCATTATGGATCACGGCAAAATGCTCATTGAGCGGAGCCTTGCGGATATGCAGGGCAACACCGTAAAGATTCAAATGGTAGGCAGTATCCCCAAGGGGCTGGACATTCTCCACGAAAGTCAGTCCGGACGGCTGAAAACCTTGGTTGTCCGTGACTCTGCCGAGAATGTCACCCAATTGCTCCGGGAGGCAAATCCTGTTTATTTCGATGTTCTGCCCCTTTCTCTGGAAGAAATCTTTATTTACGAATTGGGAGGTGTTAACTATGAAGTTAAAAACATTGTCCTGTGATATGACCGCGGTCAAAAAGGATATTACACGGTTTTTCCCCATCTGGGGCATCTACCTCATTCTTGGCATTCTTGCGGTACTGACCGCCACCTCCTACAGTCCGCCCCAGAATATTGCCCAAGATTTGAACAATGCTTTGAAAACCTCAGTTGTCTTTACATTCCTGTACGCCGCCGTTGCCGCACAGCTTCTCTTCGGAGATCTCTACAACAGCCGGATGTGCAACGCCCTCCACGCTATGCCCCTGCGCCGGGAACGCTGGTTTGCCGTTCATGTGCTGTCCGGTTTCCTCTTCTTCCTGATCCCCTCTTTGGTGCTGGCTCTGCTGCTTGCTTTCCAGATGGGCTCTTTATGGCATCTGAGTTTTGCATGGCTGGGTGTGATGAGCCTTCAGTATCTGTTTTTCTTCGGACTTGCGGTATTTTCCATGTTCTGCGCCGGAAACCGTCTGGGAATGATTGCCATCTACGGCATCATCAATTTTCTCTCCCTGCTGGTGCAGCTGTTTGCAAATGCCATATACAAGCCGCTTCTCTACGGTCTCAGTGAGCGGATGGATCTGAAAACGCTCCTGTGCCCGGTTGCTCATCTGCTGTCCTTTGAAAGCTACTGGGAAATCCGCATGAATTTCCCCGACTTTTCCTTCGACCACTTCACCGAGAACTGGAATTACCTTTGGATCATCGCCGCAATCGGCGTGGTGCTGCTGGCTCTGGCGCTGCTGCTCTACCGCCGCCGTGCGCTGGAGGATGCAGGTGAATTTATCACCTTTAAGCCCATTGCTCCCCTGTTTCTCATTATTTACACCCTCTGCTGGAGCATTTTCTTCACCCTGTTCACCGCCATGTTCGGTGTGGCGTCTATGGAAAGCAGTCAGCTGGCATCCATCGCCTTGATGACGCTGGGCGCTATCATCGGCTTCTTCACCGGTCAGATGTTCCTGCGGCGTACCGTCAGCGTTTTTAAGCCCAAAATAATTGCCGGCGGTGCTGTGCTGATTGTGGCATTCCTCGCTTCCCTGCTGATTACCAAGGCAGACCCCGCAGGTGTTACCACCTGGGTTCCCCAGAAAGATCAGGTAAAATCCGTAGCTTTCTCTTCCAGCACTTATCTCGGCCCGGATAGTCCCAAATTTACCGACCCGGCGGATATTCAAAAGGTCATCGACATTCACAGTATGCTGGTGAACAGCGAGCCGCTGAATGGAGGAAACTCCTCCGTATATTCCGCAGCCACCTTCTCATATACCATGGCGGATGGCAGTAAAAAGGTTCGTCAGTACTATATTCCTCGGAACAGCCCCGCAGCCGAAGAATTCACCAAGCTGTTGAGCCACCCGAAGATCGTATTTGGCTACGAAACCACATGGGAAAACTTCACGAAACAAGTGCGCACAATCATTGCGCCAGACGGTCAGAGCCTGAGCGCTCAGGATAGGGCCTCCCTGCTGGAAGCTCTCCGTGCCGACTGTGAAGCCGGGCATATGTCTGACATCTACGAAGCCCACAGTGACGGCTTTTGGGATCGTGTCTTTATAAACATTGAATACTATGACAGATCTTCTCCCTCCGCCGGAACCTCTCAGATTACGGTTTATCCGGACTCGGCAAACACCATGGCTTGGCTGAAAGCCCACAATATGCTGCTTCCCGATCTCCCAGATACCGCTTTTAACGGATAATCACAATTCCGGGCGTGCCGCAAAAGCGACACGCCCGGAATCTATAACATTGTGCGCCGTCTTCCCAATAGTCAGTCCAGCCTCTGCCTGATTATTTGGGGATGGTGATAGTCACCACAATCTCGTTTTCCGTGTCACGGCGCTCAGACACCGCCGGAATACCGGAAAGCTGAATCCGCTGGAGAGACTGGCTGAGGCTGTTGAGAAATGCCCCCATATTTACCCGCCGATTCTTCTTATTTTCCCCGGTAAGCAGGTTTTCGATGTACTTTTCCGCCCGTGCAACGCTCATTCCCAGCCGGGAAATCACAGCGATGGCCGAAAGCTTCTCCGCATCTGTCGGAAGCTTCAGCAGCGCCCGGGCATGCCGCTCCGTAAGGCCGCTTTTTTCGATGGCCGCCAGCACTGCCGGGGAATGGCGCAGAATCCGCAGCTTGTTGGCAATGGCACTCTGGCTTTTCCCAAGCAGTCTTGCGGCCTGCTCCTGACTCATCGACCACTGCTCCATGAGCTTTGCGATGCCCGCCGCCTCTTCCAGAAAGCTCAGATCCTGCCGCTGCAAATTTTCCAGCATGGCGGCCATGGAGGATTCCCTGTCGTCCATATTCATCACGATGCAGGGGATCTCGGTAAGCTCTGCCAGCTGCGCCGCCCGGAGCCGCCGCTCTCCGGCGATCAGCTCATAGCCCGTTCCTGCCCGGCGGACAGACAGGGGCTGTAAGATTCCGTGAAGCCGAATGGAATCCGCCAGTTCCATCAGCTCCTCCTCCCGAAATGTCTTTCGGGGCTGGGAGGGGTTGGGCTTGATGGCTCTCGCCGGAAGAAATACCACCCGCCCGGTCTCCATATATGTGCGTAATTTCTGACATTGCATAACGCCTGCCTCCTTCGTGTCGCTGGTTTCATTTTACAGGGTGGGAAATGGGAAAGCCCACGAAAAGGTGCCCAATTCTTTGGGAAAAGTGCGACAGCATTCGCTGTCGGAAAACCATGCAGGGGTGAAAAGTTTAATAAACTTTAATAACTTTTACACCTTTTTCCGTTGCTTAGCCCATCGATTTATGTTACAATAAGTAAAAATCCAACTTATAGGTGATGAAATGTTTTCCAAATATCTGCTGATTTTTTTCGTTTCCATGGTGCCGATTTTAGAGCTTCGGGGTGCCATTCCCATAGCTGTGGGTATGGGCCTCGATTATTTTACTTCCCTCGCCATCTGCGTGGTGGGAAATATGCTCCCCGTTCCCCTCGTTTATTTCTTCGCCCGGAAATTTCTGATCTGGGGCGCAGATAAAAAGTACATCGGCCCCACCTTCCAAAAGATTTTGGACAAGGGCGAAAAAGCAGGACATAAACTGACCCAGAAGGCCGGACGAAGCGGTCTTGCCGTGGCGCTGCTGCTGTTTGTAGGCATTCCCATACCCGGAACCGGAGCATGGACAGGAACGCTGGCCGCAAGCTTTCTGGATATGGGCATCAAAACAACCGCTGTTTCCGTCTCGCTGGGCGTTGTTTTGGCAGGTGTCATTATGGGACTTGCCAGCACCGGCGTATTTCACATCATTGGATTATAAACACAGGAGGTAACTGATATGTCTGATTGTCTTTTCTGTAAAATCTGTGCCGGGGAAATTCCCTCTGCAAAGGTATATGAGGATGAGCTTGTTTACGCTTTTCGGGACATCGCCCCGCAGGCTCCCACCCATATTCTGGTGATCCCCAAAGCCCACATTCCCTCAGTAGACGCCGTCACCGCCGAAAACAGCGCTGTGGTTGCCCACATTTTTGAGGTGATTCCCGCCATTGCCGCCGCTGAAAATCTGACAGGCGGATACCGGGTGGTCAGCAACTGCGGTGCCGATGCCGGGCAGACTGTGCCCCACCTGCACTTCCACATTCTGGGCGGCGAAACGCTGAATACCCAAATGGCTTGACTTTTCGGCTTTTTTCGCTATAATATCCATGGTCGCATAACAATTTCGTCTTCGGGGGGCCGATAGCAATCGGCTGAGAGTAGGCTCAGTGCCTTGACCCGTGAACCTGATACGGTTAATGCCGTCGGAGGGAAAGATGCACATATGAGGTACTTCGTATCGCATTGCACCTTGACGGGTTTGCAATGCGATACTTTTTTCTCAGGAGGTTTGCATCATGGCAAACAACTCTAACAAGCACCTGCATGTGCGTGCCCTGTGTGAAGGCGCCATTATGGTCGCCCTTGCCTTTGTTCTGAGCTTCGTTAAGTTCTACGAATTTCCCAACGGCGGTTCCGTAACCCCCGCAATGTTCCCCATTTTCCTCTACGCATTGCGCTGGGGCCTTGGCAGAGGTCTGGGTGCCGGTTTCGTATTCGGTCTTCTCCAGCTTCTCTTCGACGGTGCGTATGCCTGGGGCTGGCAGTCCATGCTTCTGGACTATCTGCTGGCCTTCACACCTTTGGGTCTGGCCGGTCTGTTTAAGGGCAAGCCCTGGGGCATTTTCCCGGGTACCATCATCGGCTCCATCGGCCGCTTCATCATCCACTATATTTCCGGTGTAACCATTTACCGGATCACCGAGCCCACCACCATTCCTATCTTCGGCACCATCGACAACGCAGAGCTTTATTCCCTCTGCTACAACATCAGCTACATTGTTCCCTGTGCCGTGATTGCGCTGCTGATCGCCGGTGTGCTGTATGTGCCTCTGAAAAAATATTTTGCAGGCGAGGACATCCCCCGCTGAGCAAAACCGGGTCTCCTGTGAGACCCGGCTTTATTTTTACAAAAAACATGGAAAAATGGGAGAATGTGTGGTAAAATAGAGCCAACATTCGCAGAGCTGCCGTGTCCCGGCTTTTACCCCTGCGCAAGCATCTCGAAAGGGAGGAACCCAGAATCCTATGTTTATCTTACTTGGCATTTTGCTGTCTCTTGCGGTCACCTTTGCCGAAATCCGGCTGTTTTCTGCCAGCAAATCATCCCGCTGGCGGATGGGGCTGAAAAACGCTCTGCTGGTAACTGTTTTTTCGATTGCCGTGATGAAATACATCTTCCGCTTCCCGCACTTTCTGCTTGCCCGGCAGTATGGTTTCAAGGGTGCCGCCCTGTTTACAGGGATTGGCATAGTAGTGGGTCTGCTGGTGCTGGGTGCCAAAGCCCTCATCGTCAAAAAGCCGTCTTTCCTTGCGGAAAAGCCCGAAAAGGAGCGAAAAAAGACCTCTCTCAAGGTCACCGCTGTGGTGCTTTTCATGCTGGGCTGCCTAAGCATCTTTCTGACCCGGTGGGCAATCGTTGAGTTTGGCGATCTGTCTGCCGATCAGCTGATTTTTCTGATGTTCTCACCGGCCTCCGGCACCCCTGCGACAGATATCATCAACGCCTTTGAAGGCCCGGTGTTCCTGTCCACCCTGCTGACTACTGTCTTTGGTCTCTTTGTGTTTTCCGATTTCCGCCTTGTTGTTCACACCAAGGCCAAGGAAACCACAGTTTTCAACGACTTTATCCATCGGATCGTCAGCATCTGCGCCGCCGTCATCCTGCTTGTCAGCGGATTGGTCTACGCATTCGATCAGTTCCATGTGGCAGCAATTATCGGTTCCTATGTGAACTCTTCCGACATCATCGACTCCCATTTTGTGGATCCTCACGATGCAAATCTCCGTTTCCCGGAGAAAAAGCGGAATCTGATCCACATTTATCTGGAATCCGTGGAAAACAGCTATATGTCCAAGGAGCTGGGCGGCTTCATGCATGTAGACATGATCCCGGAGCTGACCCAGCTTGCCCGTGAGGGATACAGCTTCTCCCATCTGGATCACCAGTTCGGCGGCCCCACCCCTGCCATCGGCACCACCTGGTCTGTGGCATCCATGGTAAATATGTCCACAGGACTGCCCATGAAGGCTCCCAAAGGCCCCAACGACTACGGCACACCCGGTAATTTCCTCCCCGGCGCTTACGCTCTGGGCGATATTCTGGCAGAACAGGGCTATGAGCAGACCCTTATGTTCGGCGCTGATGCCGACTTCGGCGGTCTTACCTATTATTACCAGACCCACGGCGATTTTAAGATCATGGACTACAAGTACGCCAAGGAAAACGGCCTCATTCCTCCCAACTATCTGGTCTGGTGGGGCTTTGAGGACGACAAGCTCTTCGAGTTTGCAAAGGACGAAATCACCCGTCTGAGCCAAACCGGTAAGCCCTTCAACTTCACCATGGAAACCGCCGACACCCACCGCCCCGACGGCTATCTCAGCCCTCTGGCGTCTACGCCCCACCAAAACCAGTACGCCAATGTGGTGTCTTACAGCTCTCAGGAGGTCTATAAGTTCGTCCGCTGGATTCAGGAACAGCCCTTCTATGAAAACACCACCGTTGTTATCATCGGTGACCATCTGAGCATGGAAAGCAATTTCTTCAAATTCTACAACTTTGACGACAGCTTCCAGCGCTCCCAGTACAATGTGATTCTGAATCCCGACCCCAGCGTGGCCACCCGGGACAAGAACATTCTCTTTAACCGTGTGTGGGCAAACTTCGATATGTTCCCCACCATTCTCTCCAGTCTGGGCGTTCAGTACGACGGCACCCGGCTGGGCATCGGCACGGATCTTTTCTCCGGCGACAAGACCCTGTTTGAGGAGCTGGGCGTGGAATATGTGAATCAGGAGCTGGAAAAGAGCAGTCCTCTTTTCAACTCGCAAATTCTGAGAAAGCCCAAAAACCCCTGAATTTTTCCGGCACCCTTCCCATTTTGGGAGGCGGTGCCGGATATTTTTTACCCACCGGGGAAAAATGTTTTGCAGAAGTTATTGACACGGCGCAAAAATTTGCTATAATGAAAATACCCCTAGGGGGTATAAGGAGATGAAACTATGGATTGCTGCTGTCAGAAAAAGACCGTCCGGGAGGACGAGCAGAAGAAAAAACTTATGAATCGCCTGTCCCGGTTGGAGGGACAGATCCGGGGCATCCGGGGCATGATCGAAAACGACGCCTACTGCACCGATATTCTGGTTCAGAGCGCTGCCGCCGCCGCTGCCATTAACGCATTCAACCGTGAATTACTGGACAGCCACATCCGTGGCTGTGTCGCAGAGGATATCCGCAAGGGAAACGACGAAGTGATCGACGACCTGATGGGTACTCTCTATAAACTTATGAAGTAGGTGAAGTGATGAAGCAATACGATGTTACCGGCATGAGCTGCGCCGCCTGCTCTGCCCGTGTGGAAAAGGCGGTGTCATCCCTCCCGGGGGTGGAAAGCTGCTCCGTGAGCCTGCTGACCAACTCCATGGGCGTTGAGGGAAATGTTTCTCCCGAAGAAATCATCGCCGCCGTAGAAAATGCCGGATACGGTGCCGCCGAAAAAGGCGCTTCCGCCGCCGCATCCTCCGCTCCCAATCCCGAGGATGCCCTCAAAGACCGGGACACCCCGGTACTGAAGAAACGGCTGTTTGCCTCTCTGGGCTTTTTGATCGTGCTGATGTATTTCTCCATGGGACATATGTGGGGACTGCCCATGCCCAAGGTCATCGAGGAAAACCCGGTGGCGCTGGGTCTGATTCAGCTGCTGCTGTCCGCCGCCGTGATGGTCGTCAACCAGAAATTCTTCATCAGCGGCTTTAAGGGCATCATCCACAAAGCCCCCAATATGGATACGCTGGTAGCCATGGGTTCCTCTGCCGCATTCCTTTACAGCACCGCCGCTCTCTTCCGCATGAGCCACTATCAGGCCATGGGACAGATGGCCGAAGCACATCACATGGTGCATGAATTCTATTTTGAAGCCGCCGCCATGATCCTCGCCCTCATTACCGTGGGCAAGATGCTGGAGGCTCGCTCCAAGGGCAAGACCACCGACGCTCTCAAGAGCCTTATGAAGTTGGCTCCCAAAACCGCCACCGTCATCCGTGACGGCAAAGAAGTGGAAGTTCCCATTGAGCAGGTGCATAAGGGCGATATTTTCACCGTCCGCCCCGGCGAACATATTCCCGTGGACGGCGTGATTCTGGAAGGCGAAGCCGCTGTTGACGAAAGCGCCCTCACCGGCGAAAGTATTCCCGTGGACAAAGCCGCCGGAGACGGCGTTTCCGCCGCCACCGTAAACCGCTCCGGATTTCTGCGCTGCGAAGCCACCCGTGTGGGACAGGACACCACCCTCTCCCAGATCATTCAGATGGTAAGCGATGCCGCCGCTACCAAGGCCCCCATTGCCAAGGTGGCAGACAAGGTTTCCGGCGTGTTCGTTCCCGCCGTCATCAGCATCGCTCTGGTGACCACCGTCTGCTGGCTTCTGGCCGGCCACTCCTTCGGCTTCGCCATTGCCCGTGGTATTTCCGTGCTGGTCATCAGCTGCCCCTGTGCGCTGGGTCTGGCCACCCCCGTCGCCATTATGGTGGGCAACGGCAAGGGTGCCAAAAACGGCATTCTCTTCAAAACCGCCGTCTCTCTGGAAGAGGCAGGCAAAATGGATGTGGTGGTTCTCGACAAGACCGGCACCATCACGCAGGGCACTCCCGCCGTCACCGACATGCTCCCCGCCGACAGCGTTACGGAGCAGGAGCTTCTGGTTCGTGCGCTGGCGCTGGAGAAAAAGAGCGAGCATCCCCTCGCCAAGGCAATCCTTGCCAAAGCCGAGGAGCTGGGCGTGGAAGCCCCCGATGCAGAGCAGTTTAAGATTCTCCCCGGCAACGGTCTTACCGCCGTGCTGGACGGGAAGGTGCTGCTGGGCGGCAGTCTCAAGTTCATTGCATCCGAAGTAACTCTTTCCGACAATATCCGCCGTCAGGCAGAATCTCTTGCCGAGGCCGGAAAAACGCCGCTTCTTTTCCTCTATGACGGAAAACTGCTGGGCATCATCGCCGTGGCAGACATCATCCGGCAGGACAGCCCCGAGGCCATCCGCCAGCTGCAAAGCATGGGCATCCGTGTGGTGATGCTTACCGGCGACAACGCCCGCACTGCCAACGCCATCGGCAAGCTCTCCGGCGTAGACGAGGTCATTGCCGATGTGCTCCCCGACGGCAAGGAAGCCGTTGTCCGCCGCCTGCAATCTCAGGGTAAGGTGGCAATGGTCGGCGACGGCATCAACGATGCCCCCGCTCTGACCCGTGCCGACATCGGCATCGCCATCGGCGCCGGTGCGGATGTGGCTGTGGATGCCGCAGATATCGTACTGATGAAGAGCCGTCTGCTGGATGTGCCCGCCGCCATCCGTCTCAGCCGCCGCACCCTGCGCAATATTCACGAAAACCTGTTCTGGGCATTTTTCTACAATGCCATCGGCATTCCCCTTGCCGCCGGCGCTTTCATCTTCCTGAACGGCTGGGAGATGAACCCCATGTTCGGTGCCGCCGCCATGAGCCTTTCCAGCTTCTGCGTGGTGTCCAACGCCCTGCGGCTGAACCTTGTGAACATCTTCGATTCCAAACGGGATAAGAAGATCCATCATAAACACCATGAAAATCAAATTCAGGAGGAAAAAACCATGAAGAAAACCATGCATATTGAAGGTATGATGTGCCCCCACTGCGAAGGCAGAGTCAAGAACGCTCTGGAAGGCCTTGAGAATGTAGCTTCCGCCGAGGTCAGCCACAAGGACGGCACCGCCGTTGTGACCCTCACCGCTGAGATCAGCAACGAAGTGCTCACTAAGACCGTTACCGATCAGGGTTACACCGTTACCTCTGTTGAGGGCTAAGATTTTCCCGTTCCCGGCTCCAAGCGAGCCGGGAATTTTTTTGCCCATAGGCAAACAGACATTTTTGTGGTAAAATAGGTTATTATGCGTGATTTTACCCAAGGAGGCTCTTATGCTTTTATCCGCAGAACATCTTTCCATCAACTTCGGTATGCGCCAGCTGCTGAGTGATGTGAATTTCTATCTCACCGAAGGGGACAAAACCGGCATCATCGGCATCAACGGCACCGGTAAATCCACCTTCTTAAAAGTCCTCGCCGGAGCCGCCGAGCCGGACGAGGGCACTGTCACCCGCAATCCCAATGTCCGCATCAGCTATCTGCCCCAAAACCCCAAAATGGAGGACAATGCTACCATTTTGGAGCAGGTATTCGCCCATCTGCCCGAGGATTTTCGGATGATTAACGAATACGAGGCCAAGGCCATGCTGAACAAGCTGGGGCTTTGTGACTGCGAACGCCGGATCGGTACTCTCTCCGGCGGACAGCGCAAGCGTGTGGCGCTGGCAGCGGCGCTCATTCAGCCGGCAGATGTGCTGATTCTGGACGAGCCCACCAACCATCTGGATGCCGCCATGACTGCATGGCTGGAACAGTGGCTGGCCCGGTTCAAGGGCGGGCTCATCATGGTGACTCACGACCGGTATTTTCTGGAGCGGGTGGTGAACCACATCACGGAGCTTTCCCGGGGAAAGCTATACCACTACGAAGCCAACTATTCCAAATATCTGGAACTCAAACAGCAGCGGCAGGAAATGGCAGAGGCCAGCGAGCGTAAGCGCCAGTCCATCCTTCGGGTGGAGCGGGAGTGGATCCTCCGTGGCTGTCCCGCCAGAACCACCAAGTCCAAGGAGCGAATCCAGCGCTACGAAAATCTTCTGGATCAGGACGCCCCCGAATATGACGATACCCTCCAGCTTTCCGCCGCTTTCAGCCGTCTGGGGAAAAAGACGGTGGATCTGCAAAATGTGTCCGTTTCCTTTGACGGACGGCCCATTATTGAGGATTTTTCCAATGTTCTCCTGCGCCGGGACCGCATCGGCATTGTGGGAAGGAACGGTGCGGGCAAATCCACCCTGCTGAATCTGATTGCCGGGGTGCTGCCCCCGGACAGCGGCACCGTGGACATGGGCTCCACCGTCAAAATCGGCTACTTCACCCAGGAAGGCCGGGAGCTGGATCTCAGCCAGCGGGTCTATGACTTCATTCACGACATTGCCTCGGAGCTGCGCACCAGCGAAGGCACCTTCACCGCCACCCAGATGATGGAGCGGTTCATGTTCCCCAAGGATCTGCAGTCCGTGCCCATCGGCAAGCTCTCCGGCGGCGAGCGGCGGCGGCTGTATCTGCTGTCGGTGCTGATGGCATCTCCCAACCTTCTGCTGCTGGACGAACCCACCAACGATCTGGACATTATGACTCTGTCCATTCTGGAGGACTATTTGCAGGAGTTCCCCGGCCCGGTTCTGGCTGTCTCCCACGACCGCTTTTTTCTGGACAAGCTGGCGGAAAGCATCTGGGAAGTGGACGGAAACGGCCATGTGCTGCGCTACACCGGCAACTGGTCCGACTGGGAAAAGAAGCAGAAAAGCGCCCCTGCGGAAGAATCCCGTGAGGAAAAGCCCAAACCCTCTCAGCGCCCCAAGACCCGAAAGCTGAAGTTTTCCTACAAGGAACAGCGGGATTGGGAGACAATTGAGGATGATATTGCCGAATTGGAAGGCAAAATATCCGACTGTGAAGCGCAGCAGTCCGCCTGCGGCAGCGACTATGTAAAGCTTCAGGAATTGCAGCAGGTGCAGGCTGATCTGCAGCGTCAGCTGGACGAAAAAACCGAACGCTGGCTCTACCTCACCGACCTCAAAGAAAAAATCGATGCCCAGTGAGCATGGACATATGACAGAAAAGCCGATGGCAGGAAGGGGCGATTCCCTTTCGGTCATCGGTTTTTGTCCAATGTGAAATGCAGAAATTTCTTTATTTTCTGTATGCAATATGATATATTGGCTTTGTCGAACAGTTTCATAATACGCACTGCCGACACATTTTACGGAGGAATGTGATATGAAATTAGAAATAAACAATGTGCGAAAGTCATTTGGCACAAAACAGGTATTGAAAGGTGTCTCCCTGACAGCGGAGGGTGGAAAAGCTTTCGGTCTGCTGGGGCGAAACGGTGCCGGCAAAACAACATCCATCCGTATTCTGATGGATGTTTTCCCCGCTGACAGCGGCGAAGTTCTGTTTGACGGCAAGCCCATTGATTATAGCAAAATCCAGTTTGGCTACCTGCCCGAAGAAAGAGGGCTGTACCCCAAAAAGAAGATCATCGACCAGCTTATTTATTTTGCGGAGCTGAAGGGGATGAGCCGCAAGGATGCCGCAGCCTCTGTGGACTATTGGTTGGAGCGGCTGGGAATGGCAGAGTACCGCAGCAAGCGTTTGGATACCCTGTCAAAGGGCAATCAGCAGAAAATTCAGCTCATTACCGCTCTGGCCCACGATCCCCAGATTGTGATTCTGGATGAGCCCTTCTCGGGACTGGACCCGGTGAACGCAATGCTTCTCAAGGATGTGGTAAAAGAGGAAATTGCCAAGGGCAAAATCGTTCTGTTTTCCAGCCACCAGATGAATTACATTGAGGAATTCTGCGACAGCATTGCCATTCTGAACGATGGTCAGATCGTCCTTTCCGGTGATCTGCGCACCATCAAGAGGAACTATCCCCGCAACCGTCTGGTTGTCCGCTCCGAGCAGCCGGCAGAAATCAAGGCCGCCCTCGGCAGCTGCTGCACGGAAGCCGAGAACGGCGCACTGCTCGTCACTCTGCAATCTCCCGACGAAAAGCAGGCCATGATGAAAAATCTCACCGACCGTTTCGACATTGATGAAATCAAAGTTTTTGAACCCTCTTTGAATGATATTTTTGTCGAGTACGCCGGGGCGCAGAAATAAGGAGGCAGCGGTATGAAACAATTTTCTAAGATTCTGAAATTTGAATTAAAGAACTACTTTACCAACAAGGTTTTTGTAGGTGTCACGCTGTTCCTTGTTCTGGCAATTACGGTTGCCATGTTCTTCCCGAGAATCTCGCAGACATTCAGCGGCGGTGAAACAGACGAAGTCATTGACCCGGCAAGCCTGCCCGCCATGCTGGTGGTAAGCGATTCCGAGGAAAACAAAGGGCTACTGGAAGAATCCTTCGCCGCCGCTTTCCCCGAGTATCGTGTGATTCTGTCGGAGGACAGCGCTGAAACCATCAAAGAAAAAATTGCATCCGGCGAAGCGGAATGTGCCTTCGTTATGGAAAGCCTCACCGCTTATACATATTATGTAAACAACATTTCCATGTACGACAGCAATACCAGCGTAGCCGATACCGTACTGCAAAATGTCTACCGGATGAGCTCCATGATTGGCAGCGGCATGACTCCCGAGGAAGCCCAGAATGTGATTTCCGTCCAGATCGAGCATGAAACGGAAAATCTCGGCAAAGATCAGGCTCAGAACTTTTTCTACACCTATATTATGATTTTTGCCCTGTATATGGTCATTATTCTCTACGGTCAGATGGTTGCAACGAATGTGGCAACCGAAAAAAGCTCCCGTGCCATGGAAGTGCTGATTACCAGCGCAAAGCCTGTCAGCATGATGTTCGGAAAGGTCATTGCTTCCTGCATTGCCGGTCTGACACAGCTGGTGGCAGTCTTTGGCTCTGCGCTTCTGTGCTACAATCTGAACAAAAGCTATCTGGGTGACAATGCCATATTTTCTTCCATTTTCGATATGCCTGTCGATCTGTTCGTCTATATGCTTGTTTTCTTTGTCCTCGGTTTCTTCATCTATGCGTTTATGTACGGCGCAATCGGCTCCACCGCTTCCAAGCTGGAGGACATCAACACCTCGGTTATGCCGATCACCATGGTATTCGTGATTGCATTTTTGGTGGTCATGTTTTCCATGTCCTCCGGCAATGTGGACACGCTTCTTATGAAGGTATGCTCCTTTGTGCCCTTCACCTCCCCCATGGCCATGTTCACACGGCTGGCAATGAGCACCGTGCCGGTATATGAGGTTGCCATTTCCATTGTCATTTTGATTGGCTCTGTCATTGGAATCGGTGTCATTTCCGCAAAGATCTACCGCATGGGCGTTCTGCTCTACGGCACGCCCCCCAAGCTGGGAGCCATTCTGAAAGCAATCAGAAAATCCTGAAAATCCCGGAGAATGAAGGAGAATCGCAGCATGGTAAAAATACTGTTTGTCTGCCACGGCAACATTTGCAGAAGTCCCATGGCGGAATTTGTTATGAAAGATCTGGCGGCAAAGGCCGGAAAATCAGCAGAATTTCAAATTGATTCGGCGGCGGTCTCCCGGGAGGAACTGGGAAACGGTGTCTATCCCCCTGCCCGTCAGGAACTTATGCGCCACGGCATCGCCTGCGACGGTCACGCCGCCCGGCAAATCACCAAGGCAGATCTTGCATACTATGACCGGATCTACTACATGGACAGCAGCAACGCCTTCTACCTGCGGCAGATGTTCGGCGATGCCGCCCGGAAATGCCGTCCTCTCCTGTGCCGGGATGTGGCAGATCCCTGGTATACCGGCAATTTTAACGAAACCTGGGACGATGTTTTGGAAGGATGCACAAAAATTCTGGAGGAATTCGCATAATGGACAGAGATGAACTTTCCCAGCAGCTGGCAGAGCTTCCCCTCTATGCCTATGAATTTATCGACCCCGAAAAGCTGGAATTCACTCCCCGGGTTCGCTGGATCTGTGAGCATGAGTGCCCCATGTACGGCAAAACATGGGCCTGCCCCCCCGGTGTGGGGACTGTGGAAGCCTGCAAGGCCCGGTGCGGTACATACAGCTCCTGTCTGCTGATTGCCACCATTGCAGAGGTTTCGGACATTGCCGACATCGACGCCACCCTCGCCACCCGCCCGGAGCATGAGGCCATCACCAATCAGGTGGGCGACATGATGCGTGCGCTGGGGGTACAGCCCTATATTCTCTCCACCGAGGCCTGCACCCTCTGTCCCCGGTGCGCCTATCTGGACGGAGAGCCCTGCCGTTTTCCCGAGAAAATGCACCCCTGCATTGAAAGCCACGGCATCAACATTCTTTCCGTTCTGGATGATATGGGGCTGTCGTTTCAATATGGGGAAAACATCGTCACATGGTTTTCCCTGCTCTTTTACAACGAATAAGCACAGCCGTTCCCGGCAGAAAACCCGCAAATCAAATAACGGCGGGCAGAGAAAAATTCTCTGCCTGCCGTTTTGTTATCCGGTTGACTGTGGGATTTTGGTCAGCCTTGTCTGTATTTCCTCTGAATTTTACAGCTTGCTGAAGGCCACGGCGGTCTGGGCGGCAACCTTTGCGTTATTGCAGACGAGGCGGATATTGGAGGCGAGGGAATCGCCGCCGGTCAGCTCTGCCACTCTTGCCAGCAGGAAAGGTGTCGTTGCTTTGCCGTGGATGCCCTTTTCATTGCACTCGGCAATGGCACGGTCAATGGCGCTGTTGATTACATCCAGAGGCATTGCGTATTCCTCAGGGATGGGATTCGTCACCAGAATACCGCCCTTCATTCCCAGATCCTGCTGTGTCTTAAATACGGCGGCCAGCTCCTCGGGGGTATCCACCCGGTAATCCACGCCGAAGCCGGACTGGCGGGTATAGAATGCGGGAAGCTCCTCGGTGCCGTAGCCGATGACGGGAACGCCCTTGGTTTCCAGATATTCAAGGGTCAGCCCCAGATCCAGAATGGACTTTGCGCCGGCACAGACCACCATCACCGGTGTCTGGCCCAGTTCTTCCAGATCCGCAGAGATATCCATAGTGGTCTCGGCGCCCCGGTGAACGCCGCCGATGCCGCCGGTGGCAAAGATGCGAATGCCCGCCATGTGGGCAATGATCATGGTGGTCGTGACGGTGGTGGCGCCGTCCTCTCCACGGGCACACAGCACCGCCAGATCCCGCCGGGATGCCTTGGTGATGGCCTGCCCCTTCTTACCAAAATATTCGATTTCCTCGGCAGTCAGACCTGCCTTCAGCCGTCCGCCGATAATGGCGATGGTAGCAGGAACTGCGCCGTTTTGCCGAATGATTTGCTCCACACTGAGAGCCGTTTCTACATTCTGGGGGTAGGGCATGCCATGGGAAATGATGGTGGATTCCAGAGCAACCACAGGTCTGCCTTCAGCAACAGCGGCCGCAACCTCAGGATTCACATCCAAATATTTGTTAAGAAGCATAGTCGTCCTCCTCTGTATTGTACTGATTCTATTCTATATGGAGCGGGTCATTTTCGCAAGTCTATTTTTCTTTTTCCATAGCCGCTGTGACCAAAATTCCCAGATTTTTTGCATATATGCCCGGAAAATCCGAAATTGGCAGGGGATTTTTTCCTTTTCCCACCTCAACAGTGTATCCCGGTCGGCGGAAAAAGTTGATAAACCAGTCCTTGAATCCCGCAAACGCCGAAAGGAACGGCGTTTCCGCCAGAGTATAGCCGCTGACCTGTGCCAGCCGCTCCCCCAGTGCCTTCGCACCGATGACGAAAATATCCCGGTACTGCCAGTAAATTTCCTCTCCCTGAGAATGAAACGCAAGCACCCGTTCCGGATTCACAGTCTCGGTATATCCCGCCAAAGTCCGGCTCTCGATCTGGTCAAGGGGTGCCTTGCCCACATAGTCCCGGGGGCCGGGGCGTGTGTAGCCCTGCGAAAACTTGTTTTCCCTTGCCTGAAGCCACCCGGCAGGGTAATTGAGGTTCAGATCCACCCCTAAAAGGTTGGCCTTCCACCCCTCCGGGAATGGAATTTGGGGGTAATTTGCCGCCAGACGCCGGGCGTCTTCATACTGCTCCTCCCCCGGCCGGATGCCTCCCGTCACCAGATCCACTCCATCGGGGTTCACCATGGGAACCATGTAAATTGTGGCAGTTCCCGCCAGATCTGCGGCGCTGACACCGTAGATTTTCCCGCCGGATTCCAGCGCCTCCGCAAAATCCTCTGCAAATTTCAGAAGAATCGGCACCGCAATCCACTCGTTGGCATGGTGCCCCGCCGTGTACAGCACCCTCCGGGGGCCGTTTCCCAGCACCAGAGTCCGCATCGGGCGGCCGTAGGCGGTTTTTGTCAGTTCTTCGCTCCGCAGAAAGGGATATCGCTTCGTCAGCGCCAGAATGGTCGCAATATTCCTTTCCGCCGTCATGGGTACATCGGTTTGTACGATAGACATAGATGCATCACCTCCCTCCATTCTATGCCCGTGGGCTGTGCGGAATGTTGACAGCGCCGGGAAACTGTGCTATAAGAAAGGAAACCCCCTCTCGGGGAGAAAGTGAAGGTAATTCATATGCTGGAAGTATGTGTGGACAGTTTGGCATCGGCACGAAATGCCATTGAGGGCGGCGCTGACCGTCTGGAGCTTTGCGCAGGGCTGGCAGTGGGAGGGCTCACCCCCTACACGGCGCTTCTGCGGCAGATTCGGCAGGAATCCGACATTCCCATCCGCTGTCTCATGCGTCACCGCCCGGGAGATTTTCTCTATGACAGCGACGAAATCCGGCTCCTCAGCGACCAGATCCGGGAGCTTTCCGCCGAGGGTGCTGACGGATTTGTGATCGGCTGTCTGACTGCGGAGGGAGAACTGGACACCGAGAAAACCGGCTGGCTGGTAGAGGCCTGCGGCGGCAAAGGTGTGACCCTTCATCGGTGCATCGATGTGTCCCGTGACCCGGTGAAAACTTATCTTGCCGCCCAAACTCTGGGCATCGACACGGTGCTGACCAGCGGCGGAGCCGCCTCCTGCAAGGCAGGAATGGAGACCATCGGCCGGCTTCTGGAACTTCGGGATGCCCACCATGGCTCGGAGGTGCTGATTGGTGCCGGGGTCAATGCGGATGTCATCCGGGAATTTCGGAAAAAATTCCCCAACGCCACGGCTTTTCACATGAGCGGCAAGCGGGAAATTGACAGCGGTATGCGCTACCGCCGGAACGGAGTGCCCATGGGGCTTCCCGGTCTGGATGAATTCCACATTCAGCAGACAGATCCCGTGGCAGTCGCCGCCGCCCGGCAGGCTCTCATGGCCTGATTGTCTCTTCCCCGACGAGGCGAAGAAGAAACATAGGCATAAACATCCAACTGCAAAATAGGGGCTTTGCCTGCAGAAGACATTGAAAAAAGAAAGGGCGTACCCAATGGGGCACGCCCTGTTTTTATTGGCATCGCCTTATTTTTTGCCGGGGTCAATGCTCTTTTCGATCTGCTCAAGCGCCGCTTTCATGGCGTTGTAGGTTTCCTCGGGAACCTTGCGGATGAAATTACGCTCGTAGCCCTCCATGGCTTCCCGAATCCGCAGAAGCCGCATTCCGGTACCGTCCTCATTGGGCTTCTCGGCAAAAACCGGAACATAAGAATAATTCGTGATTTTTGTCTTACCGGTAGCGCCGTCCTTGGTGATCTCCAGATCCAGAATCACAGAATAGGTCGTTCCGGGTTTTTCTGCATTTCCCAAGAAATCGCCCAGAGAATATGCGACAAATGTTCCCTTTTCCGGGTCAAACTCCATTTCCTGAACATAATGAGAGTGTGTGCCGATGATGGCATCCACGCCCTCCTCCTGCATGATCTGGGTGATTTTCTTCTGTGTGGAGCTGATCTGGTGGTTATATTCACTGCCCCAGTGAACCAAAGCAATGGTAATATCGGGCTTAGCGGCTTCTGCCGCCTTGAGCACCTCACGGATACCATCGACATCCACCTTCTGGTAAGTGCTGTTATAGTCCTTATAGAGCAGATTCACGCAGTGCTCACTGCCGGCGGGAAGTCCCATGCCATCCATGCCCTTGGTAAATGCCACGAAAGCGACACGCACCCCGTGCACATCCCACATGACATAGCCACCGGATTTTTTGAAGGCTTCATTGCTGGGATAAGCCCCCAAAGGCTCAAGTCCCTGATCCCGAAGAGTCTGCAGGGATGCCTGCAAGCCACGGATGCCTTGGGAAATGGAATGGGAATTTGCCATCTGAACCATATCCACGCCCAGCTTTTTGAGACTGCCGATCAGCTCCGTGGGAGCGGCGTTGGACTGGTCACCGTAGAGGATGCCCTCCAGATTCACCGCCGCTACATCCGCATCGGCAAAAATGGGCAGCACATCCTGAAAAACAGCCGTATAATCAAGGCCGTTTTCACCTTTGCCTGCGGCAACGGTAACCGGAGTCACATTCACATCGCCGCCGGCGACAAAATGAATCACTGTATTTCCATTGGAATCCGTTGCTGCCGGATTGGTCTGAGGCGCACCGGTTTGGGCGGGCGGCACATTCGTCTGGGGCGCATCCCCAGACTGCGGCTCCCGGGGAGCGATCCATCCCAGTTTCACCGCCATCACCAGCGACACGCACAGAACCAGACACACCGCGACAATCAGCAGAATGATGTTCAGCCGCCGCTTTCGCTTCATGCGCTCTTTCCGCTGTTCCATCCGCTGCTGGCGGCGTTTATTGAATTCCTCGTTGTCAAAGGCCATACTGCGCCCTCCGATTTCTAGTAGTAGTGATTTATTTTACACCATTTCCTTCAGTTTCACAAGCCCCGGCAGGAAGAACCTGCGGAAAACTCAAAAAAGGGAGCGGCATGCCGCTCCCTTTCCCTATATATTTCCCGAGTGGGAAAAATTACATATCGAAGGGCTCCATGGACAGAACCGGGTGACCCACATTGCCCAGGAACTCCAGCAGCTGCTCGGGATCCTCGGTGCAGACGGTCTCGTCGGCTACCATGTCAGTGAAGTTCTCCACGCCGTACAGCTCCAGAGCGGTAGCATCCAGACGCTCACGAACCTGATCCTTCAGTTCCTTGGGCATCCAAACAATACGGCCGGGGCCGCCTTCTGCTGACTTCTTGGAGGAGATGAACTGCTTGCCGTGGCCCATGAAGCCAGGAGTCTGAACACCGCCGCCGGTCATGGAAGCCATCTCGGAGAAGGTCATGCCCAGAGGAGTCATGCCAGCATGCTCACGGCAGGTGATGACAACGCCCATGGACAGAGGCTCGACACCGCAGATACACTCGAAGCAGCCACAGGAGGTCATGGGATCCTGGAACAGAGAGTACAGGGTAACGTGCTCCAGAGCACCGTGAGAGTACTTGTTGACAGCCTCATCTACGTCCTCAAAGCGGCCCAGCTCAGCGGTCCTTGGGAACGATCTGGCAGGGGCCCTCGGGCTCCAGCTCGTTGGTAGCCTTAGCATCCAGCCAAGACACGGCACCACACAGGCCCAGACGCTCGGGGGTGACGATGCAGACGTGGCTGGGGGAGAATGCCTGGCAGAGGATACAGGTGTAGTAAACAGGCACGGACTCGTCGGTCATGGACTTCAGACGGTCGTCACG
>RCNI01000418.1_pt1 | contig 26925 bp, 20 predicted proteins | sample 2041151 | NCBI WGS metagenome assembly RCNI01 (sample SAMN09708214, study PRJNA481090) | feces metagenome | isolation source: feces | place: Antarctica: Albino Rookery | reverse complement strand
CCTTGTAGCGACGGATCTCCCCTACCTTCATCTCCAGATCCCTACGGATCCAATGCAGTTCTTCCGGCAGGATTCTCAGACAACTGCGTGACAGTCCCGGATGCTTGTGGCCTTCGCCCACATACACGATGTTCTTATCGATATCAATGGATATGATGAAGAGCGAATCCTGGTGTCCTCCGACATTCAGACCTTTGCGCTGGCCGATCGTATAGAATTGGGCACCATTGTGCTTGCCCACGATCTTGCCGTATGGATTCTCCTTGTAACGGGTCTTCTTCACATGATGTTTGCCGCTGCGGTAGGTCTCCGTTTCAAAATGAAGGGAATAGTCGACCGGACGGCTGAGACGCTCCAGTTCGTCATCTCCCAACGCCTCGATCTTGGAAAGGTCAAATACGTTGTGGGCTTTCGGATCCTGGGCCTTGTCTTCTGAAATGTAGCCGGTAATCATCTGGGCGTGTCCCTCCGGAGTCAGGCTGTCAAGAGTCTTCCGCTCATACTGGTACTGTTCATTGGTCTCATAATAAGCTGGATAGACCTCGATGATCTCCCCTTCTTTCGGAGCCAGTTTCTGCTGGAGGAAAGTAGGCAGATCCACTTTGCCGACGAAACAGATGCCCTGGGAATCCTTCTTGTCTGCAGATGGCAGGTCGGCTTCCTTGGCCAGACGGCGTACTTCCGGCTTTTCAATGTCGCCGATCGGGAACAGGGATTTGGAGAGCTGTTCCTGAGTCAGCTGACACAGGAAATAACTCTGGTCCTTGTTCTTGTCGTCTCCTGCCAGAATACGGCAGATCGGTTCGCCCTTCTCATCCAGAAGAGGCTGGCCGTTCTCGTCTTTCGCCGCTTCCTTCTTGCAGTAATGACCGGTGGCGACCATGTCCGCCCCCAGTTTCTTGGCTTCCTGCCAGAAGGCGTCAAACTTGATCTCACGGTTGCAGAGCACATCCGGATTTGGCGTACGGCCTTTGGAATATTCTTCAAACATGTAATCGACGACTCTCTTCCGGTAGGTCTTGCTCAAATCCACGAAATAGAAAGGAATGCCGATCTTGCGGGCCACCATTTCGGCCACGAAACGATCCTCCTCCCATTCGCAATCCCCATGGAGCGTCGCATCCGCATCATGCCAGTTCTGCATGAACATCGCGAAAACATCATAGCCCTGCCGCTTCAGAAGCAAAGCGGCCACACTGGAATCAACACCACCTGAAAGTCCGATACAAATTTTCATATTCCTATTCTTTTTTGAACATTTTGACGGTACCACTCGGCATTACGCCAAAATTGAGGACGACAAAGTTACGGAAAAAATCAAAATCTTTCTTATATTTGAAAGACAATAACCAATTTACGTTGTCATATGCAAGCAAAAAGAATCAACATAGACTATACGGAATACCACTCCTTAGGAGAACTTTCAGTACAGGACCAGCGACTTGCCCAAGCCGCCATCGAGGCGCAGAAAAGTTCCTATGCTCCCTATTCCCATTTCAATGTAGGAGCTGCTGTCTTGTTGGATAATGACATCATAGTAAAAGGCTCCAATCAAGAAAATGCAGCTTATCCGTCCGGACTTTGCGCTGAACGTACCGCCATGTTCGCCGCCGGTGCAGCCTATCCGGATCATGCCATCGTCAGTCTGGCGCTGGTCGGAGGCCCCAATGGGACCATCTGCGAAGTGCCGGCCAGTCCTTGCGGCTCCTGCCGTCAGGTCATGGCGGAATATCAGGCAAAAGGAGGAAAAAATCTTTCCATCCTCATGATCGGAACGGAAAAAATCTATAAGTTTGAAAAAGTGGACGATGTTCTCCCTCTGATTTTCGACAGTCTGGACAAATAGAGCGCTCACTTTTTAGGCTGATTTTCAAAAATTATCTACATTTAGTGCAGGAGGATTTTGCAATTCATCAAAACTTTTGTACATTTGTCATCGGGAAAGTCGTACACGACCAGCTCCCTCAGAATCCTCCAGGACCGGAAGGCAGCAAAGGTATGAGGTCGTAGCGGTGCGATGTACTAAGCTTTCCCTTTTTTCATTCCCCCATTCCAACCTTTTCATTTCCAGATTACCATTTAAAAGAACAACAGATCTTCCCCCGTTTCTGAAGCGGAAGCAGGAAATGCAAGAACGGTGGTCTGTCACGACTGACAGGCCACCGTTCTTGTATTATGATCCGGGAAGATTATTCTTCCACGGTCGGATTCTCTACCTCAACCGGTGCAGGACGAAGGAACTTCACAGCGGCCAGAGCGGCATTGATACCATCAATGGCAGAAGAAACGATACCGCCAGAATAACCGGCCCCCTCACCACAAGGGAACAGTCCCGGAACAGCCGGACACTGGCAAGTCTCCTTGTCACGGAGAATACGGATTGGAGAGGAAGTCCTGGATTCCACACCCAGAAGCAGTGCGTCGTTGGTGCAATAGCCTCTCATCACCTTCATGTTCACCAATGGGAACACCTGCTGCAATCTCTCGGCCACGAAATCTGGCAGGAGTTCATGCAACGGAGCGGAAACGGCTCCAGGATGATAGGAAGTGGCAGGCAGATTCTTGGACAGACGGCCCTCACAGAAATCGACCATACGCTGAGCCGGAGCGGCAAACTGATTGATCTCCTCTTCCGGATGAGCTGCACGGTAGTCTGCCACATAATTGAACATGGCTCTCTCGACATCTCTCTGGAAATTCATCAGACCGAAAGCACCGTCTCCCTTGTACTGCTCAGGAACGTCTTCCGGATTGATCTGGACCACAACGCCAGAATTGGCCCACTTGGAATTACGGGCAGAATTGGACATACCGTTCATGACGGTCGTTCCGTCCTCGGTAGAAGATGGAACCAGAATACCACCTGGGCACATGCAGAATGAGAAGACGCCTCTCAGACCGTTGTCTTTCTTCTCCCCTTCCGCAGCAGCTTCAGCATGCAGTTCCGGTGCGTTCTCCTCCTCTTCGAAATCGAAATCGTCGTCCTCCCCTTCATCGTTGAGACGACAGACCTGCTCTACGAAATTGTATTCAGCGGCCGGCATGCCCGGTTCCCACTGACCATGATATCTCATCTTGTTGATCAGCGACTGAGGATGCTCTACACGCACACCCATGGCGAAGCCTTTCGCTTCCAGATCCCAGCCCTTGGACTGGAACAGTTCATAGATTTCTCTGGACGAATGGCCGGTTGCCAGAATGACGGAAGCGGCCTGGTATTCCACCTTCTTGTGGGTTCCGCTGGCGAGATCTTCCACAATCAGCTTCAGCTCGCCATTTTCGAGCTTCTCGATATCCACCACCTTGGAGTTGAAGTGGTATTCTCCACCGTGCTCAAGGATGCAGTTGCGGATGTTCTCGACCACTCTCGGCAGCTTGTCGGTACCGATATGAGGGTGAGCGTCAATGAGGATGCTGCGGTCTGCACCGAAATTCACGAACTGATGGAGCACCTCACGGATATCTCCCCTTTTGGAAGAACGGGTGAAAAGTTTGCCGTCGGAGAAGGTACCGGCACCACCTTCACCGTAGCAGTAGTTGGAATCTCCATTGAGCTCTCCCCTACGGGAAAGGCTGGAAATGTCATATTTCCTCTTATGGACATCTTTACCCCTTTCCAGGACAATCGGGCGATAGCCTTCCATCAGCAGACGGAGGGCGGCGAACATGCCGGCAGGACCGGAACCGACTACAATTACAGCCGGAGCGTCCTTGACATCTTTGTATTCAGGGAGCTGATATTCCTTGTATGGGTCCATGCGGTCATACACTTCCACCTGATACCTCACTTTGACATCACCACGGGCATCGATTGAACGATGGGCGATATAGCAATCCACCTCTGCACCGGACATCTTGGGCTGGAAGGATTTGGTCGGGTCAATCACATTGATGACCGTATTGTTTCTCAGTCTCAGCACTCTTGCCGCAACTATTCTTACATCGTCATCCCTCAACTCTTTTCCCAGAGGGCAGGTAATTTCAAATTGTCTCATAAGTTCTTAATATACGTTCAATCTTCCTTGATTGGAAGTCAATAAATTTCCTAAAAGTCAGACATACGGGAAACAGGGGCAACGTCCAAACTGGTGCGCTCTCCATTCTTATATCTGAAATAACCGGCAATGGCAATCATCGCCGCGTTGTCTGTGGTGAATTTGAATTCTGGCAGATAAGTCTTCCAGCCCCGTTTCTTGCCTTCTTCCACAATCCGGCTTCTCAGCCCGCTGTTGGCAGAAACTCCGCCACCAATGGTAATCTGATTGATACCGGTATCCTTGGAAGCCTTGATGAGCTTGTCCAGAAGAATGTCAATCAAGGTCTTCTGGAAAGAAGCACAAATGTCTTCCTTGTTCTTTTCCATGAATTGCGGATCCCTCAACATCTCGTCCCTCACATAATAGAGCAAAGATGTCTTCACACCGCTGAAGCTGTAGTCATAGCCCGGGATTCTCGGCTTGGCAAACTTGAAGCGGTCCGGATTGCCCTCCTTGGCCAGACGGTCAATGACCGGACCTCCCGGATACCCCAGGCCCAACATCTTGGAGCATTTGTCAAAGGCCTCACCGACCGCATCGTCAATGGTCTGTCCCAAGATTTCATAATGAATAGGATCGTCCACGCGGACAATCTGGGAATTGCCGCCGGAAACGAGCAGACAGAGATATGGAAATTCTGGGGCTTCGTTTTCCTTGTCCGGCTGCTTGATGAAATCAGCCAGGAAATGTCCCTGAAGATGATTCACCATGATGATTGGAATGTCCAATGCGAGCCCCATCGCCTTTGCAAACGAAGTGCCGACAATCAGGGACCCCAAAAGTCCCGGCCCTCGGGTGAATGCAATTGCATCAATTTCATCTGCGGTCACTCCAGCCTTGGACAAAGCCTGGCTGACAACAGGGACAATATTCAATTCATGAGCACGAGATGCCAATTCAGGGACAACTCCACCATAATCCTTGTGGACCTGCTGGCTGGCAATGACATTTGACAACAGATAACCATCCTTGATGACTGCTGCAGAGGTGTCATCGCAAGAAGATTCTATACCAAGAATAATTTCTGACATTCCAATAAAAATTAAAGTACGGGATTCCGCCTTCAAACCGTACTGACTCCTGGAAAACGGCGGATTCTATTTTACCTGCAAATGTAATAAAATAACCGAATTAATTTGCTATTTTTGTAAGTTACATTTGATATTTGTCACATCATGCTTGTTTTTCAAGCAAATTAAATTCGAGAAGCCTATCAGAAAGTTCTGGAAAATATTGAAAACAGTACTGGTCACCTTGCTGATCTTGACTTTCACGACCGCGATTGCACTGCAATCTCCAGCGGTCCAGACTTTTCTTGTCCAGAGCGTCACGAAATATCTCAGCCCGTATCTGGACGGCGACATCCAAATTGAAAAGATTCATTTCAGGCCATTCAATACCATCCTGCTCAAGAATGTGGCCATTCTGGACAAGCATCCCTATGTCCCGGAAGAAGGAGAGAAGACGGACACCCTTTTCCACGCCCGTTACATTGCGGCCAGCTGCGACCTCAAAGGGCTGCTGAAAGGAGAACTCCTCCATTTCGGCTATGCCCGTGTCACCGACGGCAGCATGACTCTGGTGGTGGAACCTTACGGAAAAGATTCCACCAAAATGAACCTCAACCGCATTTTCCAGATCAAACCTTCCAACAAGCCAAAGCAGGAACCGAAAGACATCTTCGAGATCGGAAAAGTCAAGATTGACAATTTCCGTTTCCGGATGAAGAACTTCAATCCGGTCACTCTCCGGCACAAAGCCCTGAAGCCTTATGTTCCGGAAACGATCGACTGGTCCGACCTGGACGTGAAGAACATCCAGCTGAAAGGACATGACCTGAGCATGAAGAAAGGCGTGGTCGCCGGCGTGGTGGAGTCTCTTTCCTTCCGGGAGAAGAGCGGCTATGTCGTCCACCACATCGAGGGTTCAACCCAAGTCGGAAACGGCAAGACCCTCATAGAAGACCTTACTTTGCAAGATGACTGGTCAGACCTGCACATTCCGCATCTGGCCTTCCAATACAAGAACACCAAGTCCTGGTCCAATTTCGAAGAGGAGGTGCACATCGACGGAACCGTCGCCAGACCGACCGTCCTGAACCTGCACAGCATCAGCTATTTTGCCGGTGCCCTCAAGAAAATGTCCTTCACCAGTGAGCTCCACGGAAAAGTGGACGGACTGGTCAATGACCTGCATGTCCACCAGCTTCACATCAACACATTGGACAGCCAGGTCAGCGGTATTTTAGACGGCAAGTTGGCCCAAGTCACCCTAACCGACCAGATGCACATGGATGTACAAGCAAGACAACTCTCCTTCACAACGGAAGGATTGGGCAAATTCATCCATTCTTGGGCTCCCGCCACACATCTGGACCTCAGCCGGTTCGCCCCGGGACAGCAACTGATTCTGGATGCAGAAGTCAAAGGGCCGCTCAACAATTTCAACGTGGACGGCACCATCCAACATGGTCAAGGAAAGCTCATGACCCAAATCAATATCCAAAATGTGGCACTTGCATCCGAGCCCATCCACATTGGAGGAAAACTGCAGTCAAAAGACCTCCATCTCGGCCAGATCACAAATGTCGCCGCACTGGGAGAATGCAGCCTGAAATCCCGTTTCTCTTCCGAGTTGGGAGAAGAGCCGAAACTACAGATAGATTCTCTGACCATAAGCCGATTGAAAGCACTGGACTACAACTATTCAGGCATTGTCGCCAACGGCACCTATTCCAACAACACATTTGACGGCAAAGTTCTGTGCAAAGACCCAAACTTGAAATTCCTTTTTCAAGGAATCTTCACGACCCCTTCGAAAAAGGTGAAGAACCTGATCTACCGTTTCTACGCCAATCTGATCCACGCTGACTTGCAGGCCCTCAACATTGACAAGAGAAATGTATCCCGTATCCGTTTCCAGACCAACACCAATTTCAACCATGTGAAGGACGGAAACATTCTGGGACAGATTGCCGTCAACAACCTATATCTGGAAGACAGCAACGGCCTCCACAAGATTGGAGACATCGTCATCGATTCCCAGGTCAATGACGACGTGAACCGTATCCGCCTGAAAGCGCCGTTTGCAGAAGGCTACTTCATCGGTTCCGAATTTCTAGGTGCCTTCATCAAAGACTTGCAGAGGATTTCCACCTACCGGAATCTGCCGGCCCTCCACAAATCCCCGATGGAGCCTTGGACTGGCAACCGATACAAAGCGGACATAAAGTTCCATGACTGTACCGACATCCTCTCCTATTTGGTTCCGGGATTCTACATTGCGGACAGCACCCATCTGAGTCTGGACATCAATTCAGAAGGAGAACTCAACACTCGCTTAAAATCCAGAAGACTAGCCTACCGAGACAAATATATCAAAGGCATCGAGCTGAAACTCAACAATAAAGATCATAAGATGACAGGCCGGCTCAACGCTCAAGAATTGTCTGTCTCGCCTCTTCTTATCCAGAACAACCAGATTGACATCTCTGCAGAACACAATCAAGTGGGGCTGGACATCCAGTTTGAAAATGAGGCCAGTGACATCAACAAAGGGAATCTCCACCTGACAGCCCAGTTCCAAAAAGATGAAAAGGACTCATTGACCATTTTGGCTTCGATACTCCCTTCCCAGATTTATTTCCACTCCAAGCCATGGAAATTCCATCCCTCTGAGATCACACTGGCAGGACAGCATATCCAGGTGAACCAGTTCCAGCTGACCAACCAGGAGCAGCTGATTCAAATTGATGGAGGCTACTCCAAAACCCAGCATGACACACTCGACCTCAATTTAGAGAAATTCGACTTGAGCCTGCTGAACCATTTCATCAAACCAGACCTCCAGCTCCAGAGCAAGGCTACCGGCTTCATCAAAATCATTTCTCCAAGCAGCAATCATTTTGGAGTCCTCGTCAACATGAGATGCGATTCCACCTATCTTGCCAACGAAGAAATCGGCACTCTCAATCTGAAGAGTGCCTGGGACGACATTGACCGCTGTTTCAAATATCACTGTGACAACAGCATCCAAGGAGCCCGTACGCTGGACATCCGAGGAAAATTCTTCCCTTCCGACAAGAGCATCGACGCTTCCATCTGGCTGAACGGTCTGAATTTCGCCTACGCCAAACCTTTCCTGAATACGGTGTTTGACGACATACAAGGTTATCTGTCCGGCAACGTCGCCATGAAAGGTCCGTTCAAGAAACTGGACATTTCCGGTGAAAACCTACGGATCGGAAACGGCTATCTGGTGGTGGGCTTCACGAAAGTCCCTTACTATCTGGACGGTCCTCTGACCATCAACAATCACGGACTCTTCTTCGAGAATGTCGACATCAAAGACAATTATGGAGCAAAGGGATTGGCCAGCGGAGGAATCCTCTGGAACCATCTGAAAGATTTCAAGATGGACACCCATCTGAAATTCGCCGAACTGGAGGCGCTCAAGACCGGCCTGTCAGACAATCCGAGCTTCTACGGTCATGTTTTCGGTACCGGAACGGTCGACATCACCGGTCCGTTCAATGCCCTGCTTATCGAGGTCAATGCCAACACTACCAAAAATGGAAAAATACATGTTCCGCTGAGCAACTCCGCCACCTCAGGCACCTCCAACCTTCTGACATTCAAAAAACTGGAAATAGAGGAATATGTGGACCCCTACGAACTGATGATCAAAAAACTGAAGAAAGAGGAATCCTCCACCAACAATCTGGGTGTCAGACTGAAAATCAATGTCAACCCGAACACTCAGGCAGTCATTGAAGTTGATAAAGAGACCGGCAATGTTTTGAACGGATGGGGAAAAGGATATATGGACTTGGAAATCATGCCAAGCAAAGACATCTTCAATATCAACGGAGACTTCAACATTGTCGGAGGAAACTATCATTTTGGAGCATTGGGAGTCGCCTACCGGGATTTCACCCTGCAAAATGGAGGTACCATCAAGTTTAACGGAGACATCATGGAAAGCGATCTGAACCTGACAGCCCTCTACAAGACCAAGTCCAATATCGGCGTCCTGATAGCTGACACCACTTCCATGTCCAGAAGGCAGGTCAACTGCAGTATCGGCATCAGTGGAAAAATCAAGAACCCGAGAATCAAGTTCGGCATTGAAGTGCCGGATTTGGACCCGACAACCCAAGCTCGAGTTGAAAGTGCACTCAGCACAGAAGACAAGATGCAGAAACAATTCTTGTCACTTCTCTTGAGCAACAGTTTCCTGCCAGATGAACAGTCCGGTATCGTCAGCAACAATGCCCTGCTCTACAGCAACGTTACGGAAATCATGTCCAGCCAGCTCAACAACATCCTGCAGAAACTGAACATTCCGGTTGACTTGGGACTGGACTACCAGCAAGGAAATAATGGAAAGAATGCATTTGACGTCGCCGTCTCAACGGAACTGTTCAACAACAGGGTTCTGGTGAACGGTACTTTCGGCAGCCGTCAATACAACAATACCAACAACCAGAACAACGAATTTGTGGGTGATTTGGACATAGAAATAAAATTGGACAAAACAGGAGCGGTCCGGCTCAATCTGTTCTCCCATTCTGCCGATCAGTATTCCAACTATCTGGACAACTCCCAGCGAAGCGGTGTCGGCATCACTTACCAGCACGAATTCAACACCTTCAAAGAATTCTTCAGAGATATGTTCAAGAGCAAAAAAAAGAAAGAAGCAGAAAAAAGAACATTGCAGAACATGAACCGTGATGAAGAAAAGACGGTCATCGAAATCCAAGCAGAAGACCCGTCCAAAAAAAGAAAAAAGAAAAGATGATTATGGCAAACGGAAAATTATACCTCATCCCTTCCACCTTAGGTGAAAATGACCCGCAAGAAGTTCTGCCGGCACCGGTATTTGATGCCATCCGGCAAATCAAAACCTACGTGGTGGAAAACACCCGATCAGCAAGAAGATTCCTTTCCGCCGCAGGATTGAAGGGACACATTGAAGAATTGAATTTCTTCGAACTGAACGAGCATACCCATCCACAGGAAGTGGAAAAAATGGACGAATTCTTCAAGAACGGAAACAATGTGGGACTGATCAGTGAAGCCGGTCTGCCGGCCGTGGCCGATCCAGGCGCATTGCTCGTGGCACTCTGCCATCGCAAGAACATCGAAGTAGTTCCTTTTGTCGGACCTTCTTCCTTGATGCTGGCCCTCATGTCTTCAGGACTGAATGGCCAGTCATTCGCCTTCAACGGCTATCTGCCTGCCAAAGTGGAAGAGCGCAAAAATGCACTTAAAACCATAGAAAAGCGCTCCTCCTCCTTGAAACAGACCCAACTCTTCATCGAAACCCCTTACCGGAACGATGCCATGCTCGCTGACATCCTGTCCGTCTGCAACGGACATACTCGCCTGTGCGTCGCAGTGAACATTACCATGCCTGACGCCATGATCCGGACCAAGACCATTGCCGAATGGAAACAGAATCCACCAATCATAGGGAAACGTCCATGCGTCTTCCTCATTTTAGGATAATATGACAAAAAAGATAGCATTTCAGACGCTCGGCTGCAAACTGAACTACGCCGAGACTTCCACATACGAAAGAGGATTCATCCGAGAAGGCCTGGAGGTCGTTCCATGGACAGACCAGGCGGATGTCTACCTGATCAACACCTGCACTGTTACAGAACATTCTGAAAAGAAAGCCCGCAACATCATCCGGAAAATGCACCGTGTCTCCCCCGATGCCAAAATCATCGTAACCGGCTGCTATGCCGAGCTGCGCCGGGAAGAGATCGAGAAGATTGAAGGCGTCGCCATGGTTGTGGGAGCCAAGGAGAAACCAGCCCTGGTGGAAAAGACCATGAAACTGCTCTCCAGTGAAGAAGCGTCTCATACGACGGTCCTCCCTCTGGCAGAACAGCAGGAAGAGAAGCCAGATACCAAGCATCTGGACAAGAAGGAAGAGGCCCTTGCCATCCAAGCGTTGAAGAGCCAGATGGCGGAAGAATACAACGAAATCTCCAAAAATATGCTTCCTGCCTATTCTTCTGGAGAAAGAACTCGCTCCTTCCTCAAAGTACAGGATGGTTGCAACAACTTCTGTGCATACTGCACCATCCCTTATGCACGAGGCAGAAGTCGCAACCTCCCTATCTGCGAACTGGTGAAACAAGCCGAGGCAATTGCCTCTGAAGGCATCAAGGAGATTGTCATTACAGGCATCAACACCGGTGATTTCGGCCGGAGCACCGGCGAGACGTTCCTGGATCTGCTCAAAGCATTGGACCAGGTGGAAGGCATCGAAAGATACCGCATCTCTTCCATAGAGCCCAATCTCATCACCCAAGAGATTGTGGACTGGATTGCCTCCGGCACCAAGTTTCTCCCTCATTTCCACATTCCCCTACAGGTGGGAAATGACGAACTGCTGAAAAAAGCAGGACGCAAATACGACACCGCCCTTTTCGCTGACCGGATTGACTATATCCGTTCCGTCATGGACAAGGAAGGTCAGCCGAAAGTCTTTTTCGGCATTGATGTCATTGTCGGTCTGCCCGGAGAAACAGACAAATTGTTCCTGGACACTTACCACTTCTTGGAGAACCGAATCAAACCGGCCTTCATCCATATTTTCCCTTATTCGAAAAGACCGGGGACCCGTGCGGCAGAAATGCCGGATCAGGTGCAGGACAGTATCAAGACTGATCGCGTCAAAAAACTCGAAGAGCTCAGCGACCGCTTGAACCGCCAGTTCATTGAAGAAAATAAGGGCGTCAGAGAAAAAGTCCTGTGGGAATCTGTTGACAAAGACGGAAACATGAGTGGCTACACGGGCAACTACATCCGAGTGGAGAGACCTTACCAGGAAGGCAAGATCGGAGAAATTGAAGAAATGACACTTTAAACAGCGCTGAAAAGGAGTGACGCATGAAAAAAGCAGAACTGACATTTATGGGGACAGGTACTTCCCAAGGTGTTCCAATCATCGGTTGCAAATGTCCTGTCTGCAGTTCAAATGACAATAAGGACAAACGGCTCAGGGCCTCCGCACTGATCCGATATGGAGGACTGACCATTCTGGTGGATGCGGGGCCGGATTTCCGCACGCAAATGATTCGGGAAGGAATTTCCCATCTGGATGCCATCCTGCTGACCCACAACCATAAAGATCATACAGGAGGATTGGATGATGTACGAGCCCTCAACTATATTGACAAGAAATCCATCGAGATATATTGTGAAGACCGGGTCCTCCAGTCCCTCAAAAGAGAATATGCCTATGGTTTCCAGGAAGTCAAATATCCGGGAGCGCCGGAATGGCATGTCCACAAGATTGATAAGAACCCTTTCATCGTCTATGCCAACCATCCCGAAGGGGAACTGATCTGGATACATGACAAGGGTTATTTCTTCGAGCGTCCGGACGGCATTTTGCTGCCTACCAGTTCCCAGCTGACAGATGATGCGGTCCGAGCCGACGATCCGACATTTACCGGAGAGGTGGAGGTGGACAATCCTTACGGGATTGAGATTATCCCGATCCGCGGTTATCATGACCAAATGCCTGTTCTGGGCTTCCGTTTCGGCAACATTGCCTATATCACTGACATGAGCCGGCTGCCGGAGGAAGAATTGGTCAAACTACAAGGGCTCGACCATGTAACGCTGAATACGGTCGGCTACAAGAAGCATCACTCTCACTTCAGTCTGGACGAAGCGCTGGAACTGGCCGACGTAATCGGGGCCAAACACACTTGGCTGACCCATCTGTCCCATACCTTCCCAAGCTACAATGAATTCAAGAAAGAAATTCAAGAACTTTGCAGGGAACGCCATATCCATTCTGCCGTGGCTCCAGCTTATGATGGACTGACTATATTCTAATCTTCCATAACGGCACAGAATTTCTCATTCCAAGAACTTTCTCATTTCAGGCATACGGATTGCATTATATCAAGTGGAATACAAAAAAACGTATTCCGGCAATTATATATAATCATAGTATGAAACAACTGAAAACCATTGCTCTGGCAATACCACTTTTATTATGGGGATGTATAACATCCGCCCAAGACAACATGACAAGAAACATCGACATCAGGTATTTCAAAGACATTGAGATTTCTGAAAATTTCACTGTCACCTTGGAACAGGCAGACTATTATTCTCTCCGGATATCCTATCCGGCCAAATACGATCGGAATGTCGTTGCCAAAGTTGAGAACGGAACCTTGAAAATCGGTTTCAACAGGCTCTTCAACTACTCAGGAGAACGTCCCACTGCCTATATCACAGCTCCGTCCTTCGAAGAACTAGAATTGGACAACATCGTCACTGTAGATATGACGGGGCAATTCACCGGTCATGAAATGTCCATAGACTTGGAAGGTTCATCCAAACTGTATGGCTTGGATGCCACGGCACACGAAGTATCTGTCAACCTGTCTGGGACATCCAGTCTGTACAATGCCCGAATTGAAGCCACTTCCTTTGAGGGCGATTTTTCCGGCATGACAGAATATGACCTGCTTGTTTTCTGCGATCATGCCGAAATGGAAGCAGAAGGAAAGAGCAAAGGAAAATGCTTCATCCAGACCAATTCTTTAGAACTGGAAGCTTCCGGTATGTCCAAGATGAATATAGAAGCACCTGAAGGACATCTGGCCAGAAATTTCCGACTGAATGTATCTGGAAAATCTAAAATCGATGCCTTGTACTTTCCAGCTGAACAGATTCACGCCCAAACCTCAGGCATGAGCCATGGCACAGTCCAGCCAATTGACAGATTAAGTGCGAGGTGTACTGGCTTATCCACCCTAAAGTATGTCAACGGCTGCATACTGGATCCGAATTCCTTTGTGTCCAGCACCAGCAAGTTGCTTGAAGTCAACCTATAGACAACTTCCCTGTTGGATATGGAAAAAACAGAAAAAAGCCCGATATCGGGCTTTTTTCTGTTTGAAAGAGAGTTTGACCGCAATTGCGGACAGTTCTTCTCTTGCAACTATGCATTGGTAATCTTCTCCAACCATTTGAGCATGGCGTACATGATACCCATTGCGACAAAACAAATAATCATGAAGATACCCCAGCAAATCCAAAGGTTAGGAAGTTTGTTGTAGAAGACAGGTCCGAGCATGATGAGCAGGTTACCGAAGGCGGTAGCGCTGAGCCACAAACCCTGGCAGATACCCTGGATATGTTTGGGAGCAATCTTGGAAACAAATGACAGACCAAGCGGGCTGATGAACAGCTCGGCGACGGTCAAGAAGAAATAAGTGACAATCAGAACCCATGCGCCTGCCTTCATGCTTTCTGCAGTTTCAACAGTATAAGCACGGAAAGCTTCGCCTGAAGGATAATCTGCCTGAGCGCAGAATACGGTCAGGAACAGATAAGCCATACCTGCGAAGAACATGCCCATCACAATCTTGCGAGGAGTGGACACCTTGCGGCCCCATTTGGTTCCGAACACCCACATGATGACTGGAGTCAGCACAATCACGAGGAACGGATTCAGGAACTGCCATACTTCCGGAGCGACAGACTGGGTATTGACGAAGTCACGTGCGAACAGGGAGAGTGACTGGCCGTTCTGGTGGAATGACATCCAGAAGAACACGCAGATACCGAGCACGGCATAAAGACCGGCCATACGCTGTTTGATTTCCTTTGCCATAGAGGCTTTCTCTTCTGCAGATACCTGGACCTCTTTTTCAGCGACCACCTTCTTGGCAGAAGGATTAGGGAATTTGTTCTTGAAGATCATGAAAATGACCAGAGAGATGAGCATAGCCACGATAGAGGCGATGAAGGAATAGTGGATACCCTGGTTGAAGATCTCCAGATACTGGGAACTGAAAGCAGCGAGGTCAGCAGGAACGGTACCACCGATCACTGAGCTCTGGATCAGCTCCTTCATGTTCTGAAGGGCTTCAGGAGACATGTTCGCTCCTTCATTGATGTACTGATGGCAATATGCAGGAAGACTTGCATTGTAGATGAATCCGTGGATTTTCAACCACCAGCTACGGAGGAATGGAGCCACGAATGGAGCCAGCACACCACCGATGTTGATAAATACGTAGAAAATCTGGAAACCTGGATCACGTCTGCTCTTTGCGAACTCAATTTTCTTAGGATCTCCTGTCTTGGCAGCCTCTTCCTCAAGGTTGTCATACATTTGGCCGACAATGGCCTGAAGATTTCCCTTGAAGAGACCGTTACCGAAAGCAACGACCAGAAGAGCCACACAAGTGAAGACCAGCATGATGGTCTTGTTGGCAGGAGTGGCCATAATCGGGAATGACAACATGAGATAACCGGTTGCCATGGTGATGAGGCCGGCCATGATGGTCCCCTTGTAATTCTGAGTCTTGTCTGCAATGATACCGCCTGGAAGACTCAAGACATAGATGCAGAAATAGAATACTGCATAGATGACAGCTGCAACGCTATCACTGATACCGAATTTTGAGCACAGGAATAGCAAAAGCACAGCATTCATGATGTAGTAGCCGAAGCGCTCGCCCATGTTGCTGAGAGCCGCCGCTATCAATCCTTTTGGATGTCCTTTGAACATAAGTATTATTTTAAGAGTTAATATAAATAGATTTTCTCAATCACAACAGCCTTAAAGATAAGACTATTTCATCAGAAATACACACAAAATAAAAATTACTTCAATTATTATGAGTCAAAAAAGCCCGGCATAAAAAATGTCGGGCTTTCAGAGTTCCTGCCAAAATAATTATTTTGCAGCCAATGGAGACGGAGTCACATAAACACGTGCGGCCAATTCCTTGTCGAGCATGTACATGCCGAATTTATTGCCTTCCACAGCCTCAAATGCCTGAATCATGTCCCTTGCATTCTGTTCTTCCTCCACCTGCTCATCAATGAACCAGATAAGTGCATTCTTGGATGCAAAATCATTGTCTTCATGTGCAATGGACGCCAGATTATTGATCATGGCAGTCACCTTTTTCTCATGAGAAAGAGTATCATTGAACATTTCGAGTGGATTCTCCCATGAAGTCTTGACTTCTGCAACCGGCTTGAGAGTAACTGCAGCATCTCTTGAAGAAAGAAGGTTCATGAAAATGCGGGCATGATCCTGCTCTTCCTTGAACTGAATATAGAACCAGTTGGCAATTCCTTTATAGCCTTTGGCCTCAGCATCAAGAGACATCGAAAGATACAAGTAAGCAGACCAGAATTCTGCATTGATCTGCTCATTAATAGCATCGTGTAATTTTTGACTTAACATAGTATAACATTATTTTGCATACCAAATATGGCACTTTTTTCGGTAAAATGAAACAAAATTTTACATTTCAATTTAGAATTATTCAAAATTTACACTATCTTTGGAAAAGGTCGATTACAGATTGACCGAATTGAAAAAAACTGCTCCCCGGAGCAACTATAAAAATAATGGCAAATTAAAAATTTAGGATCATGAAAAAATACGTATGCTCAGTCTGCGGTTATGAATATGACCCGGCTTTAGGCGATCCTGACAACGGCATCGCACCAGGAACTCCATTTGAAGAACTTCCAGAAGATTGGAAATGTCCGCTTTGCATGGAAGGCAAGGAAGTGTTTGAACCCGTAGAATAGAATGCCATGTCAAAATTCACAGTCAAGGAACTTCCTTATACCAACAATGCTCTCGCTCCTGCCATGTCTGCGGAGACACTCGAGTTCCATCATGACAAACACTATGCAGGATATGTCAACAAATTAAATGAACTAGTCGAGGGAACCGAGTTCGAGAACCGTCCACTCAAAGAAATTATCCTCCATGCCCAAGGAGGCATCTTCAACAATGCAGCGCAGGCATGGAATCATGAATTCTTCTTTGACCAGTTCTCCGCTACTCCAAAAGCAGCTCCGGAAGGTGCGCTCGCTGAAGCTCTCCTCCATGCTTTCGGTTCAGTAGAAGAATTCCAGAAGAAATTTGCCGCCGCCGCTGTGGGCCAGTTCGGTTCCGGTTGGGCATGGCTCTGCAAAAACAAGGACGGCCAGCTGGTCATTGACACCGAGTCCAATGCCGGCAACCCGATGACCAAAGGTCTGGAGCCTATCCTCTGCTTTGATGTCTGGGAGCACGCCTACTACATCGACTTCCGCAACCGTCGTCCGGATGCAATGGCTTCCTGGTGGAAAATCCTGGATTGGGCCACCATCGAGGAGAGATTCTAGCAACTCATTCAGATACAGAAAAGGACAGATTCATGAAAATGAGTCTGTCCTTTTCTGTCCTTACAGCATATCATCACATATTTCAGTGAAATCACGGACGATATGTTCCGGATGCACCGCTTCCAGCTCCGGAATGGAGAAAGAAGTGGTGAGCGCAATGACGTGCTCCACTCCAGCACGATGAGCCGATTCGATTCCGACCATCGCATCTTCAAAGACCAGACAGTCCGCCGGTGCGACGCCCAGTTTCTGGGCCGCCACCTGATAGATTTCAGGATCGGGTTTGCAACGGCTCACCTGATCTCCCGAAACGACAGCATCGAAGCACTCGGCAATTTGACATTTTTCGAGAACGAAACGGACATTTTCAATGCAACCGGAAGAACCGACCGCACATTTTACCCCCTCCTTCTTCAATTTCTGGAGCAGTTCGACCAATCCCTCTATCGGATGGATCGTCGGAGCATAAATCTCACGATAGATCCTTTCCTTCTCATAGCAAAGGAAATCGAATCCTTTTTCCTCAATGACCTCCGGAGAAAACATGCTGTTCAACACCTCCGCCAGACCGCATCCCATGAAATCCATGACATTTTTCCTTTCCGCATCCGGCACCTGAAAACGGTCATACATCACCTCAAACGATTTCACATGCATGTGGGCATTGTCCACCAGCACACCATCCATATCAAACAAAGCCGCTTTAATTCTCATATTCATTGAATGATTATTTGTCATACACGAGTTTCTATCCTTTCAAACTGCAATGTTAATAAATTATTGACACCTCGTCAAATTGAGTCAAATCTAAAAAGGGCCTCAGAGAATTCTGAAGGCCTTTTATTTATCTGCGGACAAACGGCAGGAATTATCTCTTGCCTTTGTCCTGACCACCGGTCAGCCATTCCAGGTCGAACACCGCCAGCTTGATTTGAGGATAGGCCTCGAAAAGACAGGCCACCTTGCCGGAGCGGGTGCGGGTCAGTACAGAATACTGGAACTCGGTGAAACGGTTGCCGTAGATTCGGCGAGAATGCGACCAGCTCTGGCCTTCGTCGTAGCTGAGGCGAACCATGCCATTGGCACGCATTGGAGAAGTCCAAGTGAAGTTCTCCGGAACGCAGACAGACAAGTCGTTGGCTGAATTGACAAACAGAAGACGCGATTTCTCTTTCTTGACCAGACCGCTATAACGGAAAATCGCCCCCTGACAAATCGGGTCTGGAAGGTCATATCGCATTTGGGTACCGTGCCAAGTAGAGGATTTTCCAACAATGGTGACAGGAATCATTGTCCGGCAACGGGTCAAAGCGCCGAAACGCCAAGGATTCCAACCCTCTGGCTCCTCCCGATCTTCCCCCTGGAAACGATGGCTGCGGGCATTTACAACAAACTCAGTCTCCCCTGTCTGCACAATTTGACTCTCATTGGTGCCATAGGCAGAATTGCCCGGAAGAATAAACCAAGATTCTCCGGCATCGTCAGAAGCGAACAGATAGTTGAACCATCCCCTGTCTCCTCCTGCCACATTGGCCGGAACGAGAATACGGCCCTTATCCGGTCCGGACACCACCCGAACCGCTGCGCCCGGCCCACTCGCATAGGCAGCGGCCTCCGGCAATTTCACCTGCCGGGTGATTTCTCTCGGACGGGACCAGGTCAATCCGGCATCATCGCTATAGACTATATGACAGCGGGTTATTCCCTCACCTTCCATTCCGGCCTGGACAGACCCCTCGTACAATTTCGGAGGATATTCCTGGAACAAGACCAGAATACGGCCTTTTTCCTTCACATAGACGGAAGTCGGGTTGTTGTAACTGGACTCCCCACCGTCAGCGACCATGACCAGCGGACTCCAAGTGCGGCCCTCATCATCACTATACTTCAAGACCAGATCATTTTCAGCGCAATCGGTCTTGCTGACGCCACGTGCTTCTGCAAACGCCAGAATACGGCCATTGTCCAAAGCCAGCACAGAGGGAATACGGAAATGGCTGTACCCATCTTCTCCGGCAGTGAACACCGTCGAATAGACCGGACGCTGTCCCGAATAATAAAAGCGTTCCACAAACTCCAGCACCTTGGTCACCGCCTCCTCCGCATTCTTCACACGAATCACTTCATTGCAATCTATGCGAACCTGTCCGGGAAAACGAAGCTGCACGACATAGGCATCCCGACATTGCGGAGCCAATAAAAAAGAATCGTCACTATCCATGACAAACACCACATCAGGATAAAAAGCCACATCCGGTTCCACCACAATAGACCATCCCCTCTCCTTTACCCTTTTCCGGACACCTTCTCCCACCGCAGCAGACAATTCGGCATCCGCAGACAGGAAAGTGACGGAATAGGTCAATTCCGGATTCCGGTCCGGCTGTTTCGGAGAAATCGGGACAAACTCCTGGATCGTTCCAGCGGTCTGTGCCCAAGAAGAAGGAAGCGCCAGTCCTCCCATAACCAGCAATGCAATGAGCATAAAATATCTTCGCATAGTCATCATATATTAAATCAAACTGAAGTCCACCATACAACAAAGCGACTTCTGTCTAGCCAGAATCCAAAATCAACACAAAGTCATTACAATTCATTTTCCCCTTGCCGACAACTGCTGAAAGTCGATGCAGGCAAACCTTCCCCATTGACCAGATTGGCCCGGGTAAACGGTTGCCACGCATAACGGACCAAAACCGGCCGCTCCACCTTTTCGCTCCACACTCTCATCTGACGGGAAATGTTCATGTCTGTGGCAACGCCCGATCGTTCTTTCTGCGCAACCACCTCTGCATGCGCCGGATAGAAGATCTCATCTTCACCTGCCACTTCAAAACCAGAAATTGCCTTGCCGTCAGAAGACTTCATCCCTTCTCCGTATTGAAAGGACACATAGGCCTGTCCCTTCTCAAAACATACTCCCGAGAACATCGGGCCGCAAGGAACTACCTTTTCCAGACCATACGTCTTGTTCAAAGCAAGACGGGCCAGACGTTGTCCGATCGGACGCTTGTTTTTCGGATGGACATCTAGGGAATCCCCATAATCGGAAGAAACGGCCATCCCCACGTATTCCATCTCCTCCGCCAGACGACGCTGACTGTCCCGGAACCAAGGCCAGGCCGGACGATCCATACCCGAAAGCTGGACAAAATAAAAAGGCATTTTTGGATTGGAAAAATCTCTTCTCCAGCCTTCCACCAAAAGATGGAATAATTTCTCATGTGTCAGATAATTCTTCACATTGGATTCCCCTTGATACCAGATAACACCCCGGATAGCGAAATCACGAATAGGACGGATACCTGCATCATACGAATAGTACGGCTGATAAGGATGGCGCTGGCACAGTGTTCCTGCCTTCTGGCAATTTTTTCTAGCCTGATTACGGATAAAGTCATAAACATACTCATTTTCCCACCAATCCATCAAAATACCTGGGAAATGGAACTCCAGTGAACCTCGATCTACCCAAGATTCGGTCGTAGTACCTCCAATAGCATTGCAGATGAGACCCACCGGAATCTCCAGATTCTCCTGGAGCATCTTCCCGAAATAATAGCCTACGGCTGAGAACCAGGCCGCATTTCCGCTATGACACGCCTTCCAGCGGGCAGGAGCGAAATAGAGGTTATGATTGACCCGATCCAACGTCTCTTCCGACCACTCCGCTTCCAAGACGCCAGAACAAGGCTTCATGTCATACAGACGAAGAAGAGCATTTTCCGCCAAAGGAATATCTTCGGCTGCAGTGCAAGCCTCATTCAGCCGAAACTGCATATTGCTCTGACCAGAGCACAACCACACCTCACCAGCAGCGACATTTTCATAAACATAGGAACGGTCCTTGGACACTACCGTCATCCGATAGACCTCACCGGCGCGAAGCGGCTCCAGTTCAACAGCCCAGCGGCCATCCTGCCCGGCAACGGCCTGTCCCTCCTGATCGCCCCCCTTTCCGGTAGCCAGCAGGGCTCCCGAGGACAGCACAATCCGATCCTGACGAATCTTTGCACCTCCGACCTTTCCAGTCACCTTCAAACTCAGGCGGATCTTCTCTCCGGCATCTGCAATTCCACGAACGGACCACTTCTGTCCATGCTGAAGCACCATATCGGACGAATAGACAGGGGCCATCTGCAAACCGCCGAAGTCGCCAGTAATACCTTCATAGACAGTCTTGGCCAGAATACCATATCCTTCGGCGCTGGGATGAAGCTGGTCAGGCATCAAGGCAGGATATTGATAGATTGGTTCCCGGAAATCAACCAACTGGACATCAGCCACTTTTGCAACAATTTCTACGGCATGCTGAATTTCGGCAAGCCAGTCCCGTGAACCAGTCTCGAACCGACGGTTCTGTGCTCCAATCGGAGTAAGTCTAGCCACCAAGATACGACATGCCGGATTGGCCCGCCGGAGGTTTCCGATCAGTTCCAGATAATTCGGAATGAATTCGTCCCGATGACAAGGCCAGCTGCGGAAATCCACATCATTGACTCCCAAATGGATAACAGCAATATCAGGTTTGAAATCCAATGCCGCCTGATATTCCGGCTCCTTGACATAAGGAAGCGGGCCATTGAAGAGCAACCCCATATTGGATTTGCCAAAATTGGCCACCTGATAGCCGTCTCCCAGCCTTTTCTGCAACTGGGCAGGATAAGAGCAATGTTCTCTGTCTTCTATGCCGAAACCATAAGTAATGCTGTCACCGATACAAGCCACTTTGACTTTTTCTCCATTTTTATTGTCGGCCCGGCTGTTCCCGGAGCTCAAGCATGCCAAAACCATCATCAATATTATACCTCTTTTCATCTTTTTGTCTTTTCTCAATTGAACGAACCTGTTTTTCCGCCGGATTGCATAGAATTCCTTCTCCACAATTTGTAAAAATAGTATTTTCCCTCTTCGTTTCCTATTGATTTTAACATTTTAGGAGTGGCCGAACCTCCCAGAATACATTTCATTGCAATTATGAAAGAATGAAAGTATCTTTGCAACTTTAATCTTCTGTACCCCTCCGATTGACAGGTATCACCCATTTCTGACACCCACCTTTCAGTCCGGTACAGTTTTCGTTTAACTGGTATTTCAACCCTATGGCAGAACAAAAAGTTTTCAATCCAAAGTTCTTTCATCTTTTCCAGAAAGGACGCTACAGTAAAGACAGATTCATTTCCGACCTCATTGCAGGTATCATCGTCGGCATCATCGCGCTTCCATTGGCCATCGCCTTTGGCATTGCCAGTGGAGTAAGTCCTCAGCAAGGTCTTATCACTGCTATCGTTGCAGGTTTTCTCGTCTCCATTTTCGGAGGTTCTCGTTTCCTGATCGGTGGCCCGACCGGAGCCTTTATTGTCATCATCGCCGGCATCATTGCCCAATATGGCATGATGGGATTGACCATTGCCACTATTTTGGCAGGCATCATTCTGATTGTCATGGGAGTCTGCAAGATGGGAGCCATCTTCCGCTTCATCCCCTACCCTATCGTAGTAGGTTTTACCAGCGGTATCGCCCTGACCATCTTCTCCACCCAGATGAAGGATTTCTTCGGCATGACTGATCTGGCAGTCCCTGCCGGCTTCATCCCGGAATGGCTTTGCTATTTCCAGAATCTTGGCAGCATCAACTGGCTGGAAACCGCTTTGAGCACCATCTGCCTTCTCACCATTATACTCTGGAACCGCTTTGGTTCCAAGAAAGTTCCTGGCTCCCTCATTGCGTTGCTGCTCGGCACCGGCCTCTCTCTGCTGCTTGACAACTTGGCAGGTCTGGAGTTCGCCACCATCGGTTCCAAATTTCCAGAACTGGCTCAAGGTCTTCCATTGCCCAAGCCCGTCATTCCAAACATCGGTTTCAACGACATAAAGAACTTGGTTTCACCAGCCTTCACCATAGCCATCCTCTGCGCCATTGAATCTCTCATGGCCGCCATGGTTGCAGATGGTGTGACCGGCAAGCAGCATGATTCCAACACTGAGCTCATCGGTCAAGGTATCGCCAACGTAATCACACCGCTTTTCGGGGGTATTCCAGCTACTGGAGCACTTGCCAGAACGATGGCCAGCATCAACAACGGGGCCAGAACTTCCGTCGCCGGAATTATTCACGCCGTCGTACTGCTGCTCATCTACCTGTTCCTCATGCCTTACGCTGTCTATATTCCCCTTTCCTGTCTTGCAGCCATTTTGGTTGTCGTAGCCTACAATATGAGTGAATGGCATACTTTCAAATATCTCCTGAAAGGAGAGAAATCAGACATTGCTGTCCTCATCATCACCTTCCTATTGACCGTAATCGTAGATTTGACCGTCGCTATCGAAGTCGGAGTCATTTTGGCCATCGTCCTCTTTGTAAGACGAATGATGCAAACTTCCAGCATCGAAGTGCTCGACCAAGATTCCATCAACTCTCAGGCCGATGATGACATTGTCCGGCCAGACGATACAGAAGCACTGGATATCCACAAAGGAGTGGAAGTCTATGAAATCAACGGTCCATATTTCTTCGGCTTGGCCTCCAGAGGAGAAGAATTCGAAAACCTGAAGAAAAACAAGACCTACGTCAGGATTATCCGAATGAGAAAAGTCCCCTTCATTGATTCCACAGGAGTCAAGAATCTCCGCAACCTGATTGACATGGCTCGCGAACGTAGTGTCAAGGTCATTCTTTCCGGTGTCCAGCCTCGTGTCATGCAGACTCTTGAGAAATTTGACGTAGACAAGGAACTTGGGTTGGAAAACATCTACGACTACATCGTGCCGGCCCTTGATGCCGCCAACAAGATTGCAGATGAAGCCATGGCCAACAAAAAAACCGCGAACAAAAAAATTGAAAAATAATCAGAGGCTTCCGAGCCTGTACTGCAAACAAAAATTCCCAGAAAGTCAAGCTTTCTGGGAATTTTTTTTGTTCTCAGGACGAGGTGTCCGGGCACATGATCATTTGCCGGAACCGGCGTTATCACAGGAGAAAATGGCTCGGGGAAGGTGGCGGCAGTTGTAGCCGGAGGCCATGGATTCTCCGTAGGCACCGGCGCTGCGCAAGGCCAGGAGATCGCCACGATGCGATTCCTGCATCTTGAAACCTTTCACGAAGACATCAGAACTCTCGCAAACCGGCCCCACCACATCGTACTCGTGTTCCACGTAGGGAATGCCATGCGCTTCACGGGCCTGGGCAGAAATGTTCTCGATCTTATGGAAAGAACCGTACATGGCGGGACGGACCAGCTCAGTCATGCTGCCGTCAATGATGACGAAATCTTTGTACATGCCTTGTTTGACATAGAGGACTTTGGCAATCAGGGAACCGCATTGTGCGACAAGACTGCGTCCCAGTTCAAAATGAAGTTGCTGTCCGGGACGCAAACAAAGATGAGTCTTGAAGATATTGAAGTATTTCCCGAAATCAGCCATCGGAAAACGGTTAGGATGTTCATAGTCAATTCCCAGTCCACCACCGACATTCAAATCACCGATGGGCAATCCCATTGCTTCCAGTTTATCCAGAATCCAATCGATACGGTTGCACAAAGCGATGAAATCTTCCATATCCAGAATTTGGGAACCTATATGGAAATGCAGGCCATTGAATCGGATATGACTCATGGACAGGGCTTTGCGAATCATATCCGGCAACTGCTCATGATTTATTCCGAACTTGTTTTCTGCCAGACCAGTCATAATATTGGCATGGGTATGCGCCTCAATATCAGGATTGACACGAAGACTGATTCTGGCAATTTTTCCAGAAGCGCCGGCCAGCTCATTGATTACCTCCAATTCTGGCAGAGACTCTACATTAAAGCGAAAAATATCGGCATCTAATCCCAACTGAATTTCCTCGTCGCTCTTTCCGACCCCGGCAAAAACAATGCTGTTTGCCGGGAATCCAGCCTGCAAAGCGGCTTCCACTTCCCCACCGCTCACGCAATCGGCTCCCAGACCGGCGCGTGCAATGATTTTCAATATTTCTGGATTGAAATTTGCCTTGACTGCATAATGAACGTGAAAATCAGGATGGTCGGCAATTTCCGCCTTCACTGTTTTCAATGTCTCTTCAAGCAATTCAGTATCATAATAATAGAACGGTGTCCTGATCTGAGCGAACCGATCTATCGGAAAAAATCCTTTCGTCTTCATCATCTATCTTCTACCGCACCGAAGAAATGCTCCGGCAATGTCTACTCTATTCAAAAAATCCACTCAAGGCTCACATGGCCTAAACGCTGATCCTTCCATTATCAGGAAGAACATATTGCAATGAACACCATCACATTTCAAGCCATTCATCTTGTTGCTGCGATTCACGTGGAGGATATCAAATATACCAAGACAAAGATATAGAATTTCCATGACGTTCCGAGAAGGAAGACGCAGAAAAATGAATCAGCGGACCGGATTGTGGATGGTAATCTGATAGGTCTGTCGCGCCTTGCCAGAATGGTTTTCCAAGAAGACCTTGTTCAGAATATAGTCCAGGCAGCCCAAGGTGAATTCTCGTTGGGCCTTCTTCAGCTGACATTCCCACAAGACCACCACATTCCACCCCTGACGGTGAAGCTGCTCATAATCCTGCCGGTCCCGCTCCCGATTCCGCTCGAATTTTTTCTTCCAGAAATCCGTATTCGTCCTGGGCATCACATAATAGCGGCACCCCTCGTGCGCATGCCAGAAACAGCCATTCACAAAAATGACGGTCATATATTTGCGAAGCACGATGTCCGGAGAACCGGGCAGCCGCTTGTCATTGACTCGGTAACGATATCCCTTGCCGAAGAGAAAGTGGCGTACTATCATCTCCGGCTTCGTGTCACGACTGTGGATCCTCGACATGCAGCGATGTCGCTGTTCGGCTGTAAGTTTGTCTGACATGTGATTTCAGTTTACTGACATTCAAATTTAACAATAATCTCACGAAAGATGACAATTCGTCACAAAAAACAGTTCAATTTATTGATTTACAGAAAGTTACATGACAAATTGTCATTTCTGGAAAGGGCGTCGGCGACAAAATGTCCAACTCGGGCCATTGGTACACAAGTTGTCCTATATAGAGTCAGACTGCGGAACAAAATCCGCAATCAAAGTGCGGTTCCAATCAATCGCAGGCTTGAAAATTAAAATATGTTTAATTTAAAATGGAGGATTTAATTATGTTGCCAGCAAAAAATTCACAAAATTGGTTACCAAGTTTGTTCAATGATTTTTTTGAAACAGATTGGATACCTAGAACTCACGTCACGTCGCCAGCCATCAATGTAATGGAAGCAGATGACAAGTACACCGTTGAAGCAGCCGTACCAGGCATGACCAAAGAGGATATCAATATCCACCTGACCGATGACAACTTACTCGTCATCACCATGGAAAAGAAAAATCAGGAGGAAGAGAAGGACAAGAAATATCTCCGCAGAGAATTTTCCTATTCAAAATATGAACAGAGCCTCATCCTTCCTGAGGATGTAGAAAAAGAACAGATTTCCGCAAAAGTCGCTGACGGTGTCCTGACAGTTGAACTGCCGAAGATGACTGAGCAGGAGAAGGAGAAATCCTGCAGACAGATCGAAATCCAATAATTTACATCTGGTATATTTTAAAGGTGGGCCCCCCCTTTTTATAAGAGCCATTCTCTCCAAGATAAGGGAATGGCTCATTTTTTGCTCATCTATGAGTTTGTCAAACCTAAATGCA
>RCNI01000417.1_pt1 | contig 26968 bp, 23 predicted proteins | sample 2041151 | NCBI WGS metagenome assembly RCNI01 (sample SAMN09708214, study PRJNA481090) | feces metagenome | isolation source: feces | place: Antarctica: Albino Rookery | reverse complement strand
CTTATCAGATGTTCCGTCTTTAAGATTTTTTAAAGTATTGTTGAACTTTAATAATAATTATGGTATAATGACCATTACTAAACAAATGGGGTTTATTATGTTAGATTCAAAAGAGCGTATAAAACTTGAAAATGTAAAGAGACTTATACGCCGTAATGCTAAGGTGCCTTTAGAGAAAATGCTGCATAAACTACACCCGGCAGATCTAGCTTTAATTATTACTCATTTATCAGATATTGATAGGAAAAAAATATGGTCTTTTATAGAAGACCGATCTAAAATTGCAAAAATTATCCTTGAGATGCAGGATATTGATATAATTAATATTATTGATGAACTTTCTCCTCAAGATGCTGCTGCACTGCTTTCTGAAATGGATAGTGATGATGCATCATACATTTTACGTATAATTTCTAAAGAAAAACAGCAAAGTTTACTGCAATATATTTCCCATGATGAATTATTAGATGTGGAAGAATTACTGCATTATCCAGAAGATAGTGCAGGTTCTATAATGAATACGGCTGCTTTTGCCTTACATATGGATACTTCTGTTAAAGAAGCGACAAAACTTCTTCATAAAGCAGAAGATTTGGAAATGGTTTTCTATCTTTATGTGGTGGACGGTGAAAACAGGCTGGCAGGTGTTTTATCTCTGCGTCAATTAATTTTAAACCCGCCTGATAAAAAATTATCTGAAATTATGATTAATGATGCGGTATCTGTTACTGTTACAGATACTCAAGAGTATGTTGCAGAATTAGTAGAAAAATACGACTTCTTAGCTTTACCTGTAGTAGATGAACAGCACAGGTTATGCGGTATTATTACAATTGATGATGTAATTGACATTATTAAAGATCAGGCATCAGAAGATATATATGCTATGGCAGGTGTTACTCAAAGTGATTTGATGTTTGATAAAAGCCCATATAAAGTTGCAAGAACAAGGCTTCCATGGTTAATTGTTACGTTTTTAGGAGAGATTTTAGCAGGGCTTGTTGTAACTTTCTTTCAAGGTAAAATAGCTGATTTCGCCATACTTGTTACTTTTATGCCTATTGTTATGGCAATGGGTGGTAATGTAGGAAGTCAGTCTGCAACTGTTATTATTCAAGGTGTTGCTATGGGTAAAATTAATACAAGCAGGTGGGGAAGTGTTATATTAAAAGAAACACTTGTTGGTGTATTAATGGGTCTTGTTATAGGTATTCTTTTAGGTGTAGTGGCACCTTTATGGGAAGGTAATCCACAGCTTGGTATTATTGTAGGGGTGGCTATTTTTTCTGCTATGCTTTTTGCATCTCTTACAGGTTCCATTGTGCCTATAACACTTATGAAATTAAAATTTGACCCTGCTATTGCTTCAGCACCTTTTATTACAGCACTAAACGATATTACAGGGCTTACAATTTATTTTGTAATATCTATGTCCCTTTTAACGATACTTTAATATGGAAAGAGTAATATCTGACGGCATCATATATAAAATCACGAAATATACAGACAATTCCGCTATTGCATCAGCTTATTCTTATGATTATGGTAAACTTAAATTATTCATTCCTAAAGCATATACAAATAAAGGCGGAATACAGTCTTTTATTCCTGGAGAAATTGATTTTTTAAAAAAAGATACATCAGATTTAAATAAATTTTATTCTTTTAAAGTAGACTCAGAATATACAGATTACCCGTCTATACCTGCAATTTCTTTAAGACTTAGTTTATATTTTGATATATTTGATAAGTTTTATGGAATAGGGCAGGAAGATTTTGTTGTATGGAATATTGTTAAAAAATATAAAACATCTGATTACAGTAAGGTTAACCTTTTTGGTATATATGCACTTTTAAAAAACAGCGGTCATATGTTTAATTATTCCACATGTGCTTCATGCGGAAACAGTATTTCAGGAAATGGGTGTTTATATATGGGGCAGTATTTTTGTGATAAATGTAAAAATGATAATGGTTTTAATACAAAAGAATATACTAATACAATATTAAGAGCATTTTCTCAAAAAGAATTATTTAAAAATTTAAAAATATCACTTTATGATGAATTAGCTGTGCTTGACTTATTTGCATACCATATTGAAAATTTACTAGAAAAAGAATTAAAAAGTTATAAACTTTTTAAAGAACTTATAAAAACATTATAAATAATAAAGCCGCCTTAAAAAGCGGCTTTAAATTTATTCATTATTTCTCATATATGGGAAAAGAAGAACATCTCTAATAGATTCGCTGTTAGTTAATAACATAACAAGCCTGTCTATACCAAGACCTGCACCTGCAGTAGGTGGCAGTCCGTATTCTAATGCTCTTATATAATCTTCATCCATCATACACGCTTCTTCATCTCCTGCATTACGGGAATCCACTTGTTTTTGAAATCTTTCTTTTTGGTCTACAGGGTCGTTAAGTTCATTAAAACCGTTGGAAAGCTCCATACCTGCTACAAAAAGCTCAAATCTGTCAGTTAGTTCGCTGTTATCTTCTTTTGATTTAGATAAAGGCGATATTTCTTTTGGGTAATCAATAATGAACGTAGGGTTAATAAGTTTTTCTTCTGCTACTGCTTCAAATATTTCAGAAATCATTCTGCCATGACCCCATGTATTTTCTATTTTAATATGTAGTTTTTCAGCTACAGCCTTTGCTTTTTCTAAAGTATCTATATCGTTTTGTTTAATATTACCATATTTTTCAATAGCTTCTGCCATAGTAAGTCTTGCCCATGGACGTGCTAAATCAATAGTTAATTCCCCAAACTCTAACTTATCCTGATTATTGATTTTTTTAGCAAGAGATGTAACAAGTTCTTCTATCATATCCATTAAAGTATGGTAATCTGCATAAGCCATATACCATTCTATCATAGTAAATTCAGGGTTGTGTTTTGTATCAACACCTTCATTTCTAAAATTTCTATTAAGTTCAAATACTCTTTCTATTCCGCCAACTACAAGCCTTTTTAAGTAAAGCTCTGGTGCAATACGCAGGTATAAAGGCATATTTAGTGCGTTATGGTGAGTAATAAACGGTTTAGCAGCAGCACCACCAACAAGAGAGTGCATCATAGGTGTTTCCACTTCTATAAAACCATTGCTTGTAAAGAAATCACGTATTTCTTTAATAATAAGACTTCTTTTAATAAAAACATCTTTTACATCGTTATTTACAATTAAATCAAGGTAACGTTGTCTGTATCTTGTTTCAATATCTTTTAAACCGTGAAATTTTTCAGGTAAATCTTTTAATGCTTTAGTTAAAAGCCTGTATTTAAATGCTCTTATAGTTAATTCCCCAGTTTTTGTGCGGAATAATGTGCCTTGAACACCTATAAAATCTCCAACGTCTGAAAGCATATATACTTCAAACTCATTTTCTGATAATAAGGCTTTTTTAATATATACTTGAATAATGCCGCTTCTATCTCTTATAGTTAAAAAGGCAGTTTTACCAAACTCACGTTTTGCTAATATTCTACCTGCTGCACTAAATTCTTCACTTTCGGGTAATTCTATTTCTTCATTTTCAAATCTTTTTAAAATATCAGAAATAGGTGATGTAATAATATGGGAATTAACATAAGGATTTAACCCCATTTCTCTAAGTTTGTTACATTTTTCTAGTCTGTGCTGGTCCATATCAACTCCATAATAGTTAAATTTGTTTTATAAATTCTATATTTTCATCATCACATAAATTTTTAGCCAGAAAATTATTATTTTCAATTATGCTTTTTAATTTATCCTGATTTATATTTTCTCCAACTGTTTTTGCAGAATTTTGGTTTATATCGTAATATGTTATTTTGTCATTATTATATAAATCTATAATTTTTTCCATATCATACATCATTTTTCTAAGACTTCTATATTCTGCATCAGTAACAGTATCTTCTGGTCTGAAATTTGACTGTGTTTGATGTATAAGCCTGCCTTTATAATGGTTATTATTATATTCAATTAATGACGTGCAAATAGTTTGTGCTTTATTTTCCATTGCTGCAATAATATTACAGTTTATGCCTGTATATTTCTGGTAGTAACCAAAATGGTATTTCCAAATATTATTTTTTATTTCAGAAAGAGTATTATCATTTAAATTATCAATATCATATATAATAGTTAAATCAGGAGATAAGCTGTTTATATAATCGGTAAACTTTTTACTGTTTATTTCATCATCTTTAAATGTATGTGTTTTTATCCTTGAAATATTATTAAATTTATTACCAAAAAACTTATGTTCTGATTTCTGGTAGAAGTTATTTAATATATCATTCCCTTTAACAAAAATATTGTTATCTTCCAATATCATTGCAACACCGCATAAACTGCCTGTTTCCATTAGTGATACAATAAAATCAAAATGACGTGGAAAATTTTTTGTTACAGCTGCTATTTTATACATTTTGCCCCCACATAATATATGAATAATGTTTTAATCTAATTATTATAAAATTACAAGATATATATTATAATATGTTATTGATTTTTTACAAATATTTATGATAATAAAGTATTACAATATTTTATAACAGGTTATTGTGCAATGTTAAAAGGGTTCATATACACACTTATAGCTGTTTTTTTACTTTTAGGCTTTTTATATATGTTTGTAATAGATGTTAATACTGATAATATTATTTCTTCATCTAACATAAAAAATATTGAAAAAAAACAGCATATACATGATTATCTTATAACTGATGATTTTAATATAAGAAATTTTACTAAAAAAATAACTTCGTCATGTTTAAATGATGATAAAGCATGCCAGGTGCTGAAAATATATAAATATATTAAATCAAGTTATGTGATAGATAATTCTTCAACAATCAATACTCCTAACCCTTATAATGCTTTCCATAACAGACAGGGAAGTCCTGTAGATATTTCACTACTTTTTTCATCTGTTCTTCTTCACAGTGGTATTTCTACATATATAAAGATAGATAAAAATAATAATAGAATATATAATTATGCCTGTGGTATAAAAACTACAGATATGTATAATGCTGTTATTAATGATTTACGTTCAGAACCGATTGTGGTTAAGAACCATACACTTAAAAAAGGGCAGGTATGGGCTTTTGATTTATCACGTAATAATAATAAAAATTTAATTGTAGATATAGAATTTTATTCTGCATATCCCTTTGATATAATACTTTTCCCTAATAGAGAAGAAATGAATGCCCATTTAAAAGGGCAGTATGGTAGATACGATAAATCATGTGCTGCTTTTTCTGTGCAGGAATTAAAACTTACTTGTCAGGCACCATTAACAAGTATTATTATGTTTAAATCCCTTGAAGATAAAAATAAATTTAAGTGTAATATATATAAAGGCGGTATACTTCCAGGGGATATAAAAAGTGAAAAAAGCAGAAAAGGCAGTAACTGTATTCAAATAGATATAGTAAATAATAAAGGTTTTTTATATCCTGGTATAATTTATTAATAATTAAACAAATTTGTATAGTTTGTGGTTTATTTTATATGTTTAATTAGACAAAAATCATCTCTTTTTTACCTAAAAAGTATGTGTTATATTATATTTTAATGTGTATTGTAAATAGTGTTTTTAGCTAACTTATTAATAGTAAAAGTAAGAATTAATCTATTGAAAAAAATTATCAATAATTATTGACAAAATAGCCTTTATATTATATAAATATTCAATTAAGGACCCTTTAAGTATATATTTTAGTATTATTAAAGGTCTATGAGGAGGCATAATGAAAAAAATTTTATTTTCATTTTTAACGGTGCTTGTAGCTCTTCCTGCATTTGCAGTAGAATTTACAAGTGGGGAATTTAAGGCAAACGTATATGGTGATGTATACGTTGATGGTTTTTATACTTATCAAGATGACACTAACGGCAACACAAAACATTCTTTTACAAGCCAGTCTTTAGTAGGTTCATCTCGTTTAGGTGTAACTTTAAGTTACGGTGATATTTCTGCTACATTTGAAGCAGGTGTTAGTGATCCTGTTAGGAAATATTTCTTAACATATAATATTAAAGGTCAGGAAGACCATTTTCTTGTTCTTGGTAGAGATACTACTATTGCAGCATATTCTTTTGGTGCAGTAACTCATGATTTCGGGTCATTAAACAGCTATGGTACATTAGCAGATAATAGAAGGCTTCAATTACGTTATGGTATTAAAGGCTTTGAAATGGCTGTTATTTTACCATATATAGAATATTCTAGTGCTGATGATACTGGTTATGGTTTAACAGCTACAGAAAAAGTAAAGGATGGAGAAGATAATAAAACTAAAGACGTTACTTCTGTTGAAGCATTTAAAGTATTACCACGTCTTGAATTAGCATATACTTATGCTACTGATGCTTTAGAATTAAAAGTTTTTGGTGCATATGGTGCCTATTTGTATGAAGACAATCTTGGTGATGCTGATGATTTAGTTCTCCATTCTTACAACATAGGTTTTGGCGGCCAGGCTAATTTTGGTGCATCTTTCTTACAATTTACAGGGTGGTATGGTAATAACCTAGAATTAATGGACGCATTAGACAGCTATAAAAGAAGCATGGGTGTATTAGAACAAAAAGGAAAAAAACGTACAATTACTGTTGATAAAGAAAATATTCAATCTGCAGGTGTGGCATTAGGTATTGGTCATACTTTTGCTGAAAAATATACTCCATCTTTAGGTGTAGGTTATACATTGAATTTTGGCGATGGTTATGATGAAATAGATGACCGTTTAGGTGTATATGCTAACGTTGCTATCAAAATTAATGACTGGTTCTCAATTACTCCTGAGATAGCCTATTATGATGATATGAATGATAGTGCAGGCAAAAAAGAAAGCTATGAAGTTGTAGCAGGTGCTGTTGCAGCAGTATCATTCTAATTTAAGAAAATTATTTATTTCTTATATAAAAGGGCAGTCTTTATGGGCTGCTCTTTTTTTAACTACACTCTCCATCTTTGAAATATAGTATATAGTTTACGTGATAATGATTTAATAGATTATAATATATTATATAAAGCCTGCCTTTAATCAGGCAGACTGTTTTTATGATCATATAAAAGTGATATTATTATCTTTTCTTGAAGTTATTTGACGAGTTTTATATACAGGCACTCCAAAAAGTTGTGCCCCTGCAACATATTCATTATCTTTAATGCCTAAAGCATCTCTTAATGGTTTATAGTTTCTGACAGCTGTTGTAAAATATCCTGCCCATACACACCCTATATTGTGGGCATGTGCTGAAAGTTCAAAATAGGCAAGGGCTGTTGTGCCGTCTTCTGCTTTCCAGTCGTAATCATTTGGTAAAACAGATACTATAATATGTGGTGCATTACGCATTATTATATCACGTCCTGCAGAATATGCTCTATGGATTAGTTTATAGTGAAGTGCTTCTTCTTTTGGTGCTTCCTTATTAGAAAAAAACTCTTTCATATATTCAGCGACAAGATTACCAAGTTTTGTAGTTTCTTCTTTGTTAGAAGTAACTACCCACCTGTTATTATGGGTATTTTTAGCAGAAGGTGCATATTTAACGTTATCCATAATTTTTAAAAACACATCTTTTTCTACTTCTTTTTTTCTAAAATTACGAACACTTCTTCTAGTTTTTATGAAAGTATCTAACTGTTCTTCTGTGGCAAGTGATTCCATATTAACTTTACTAAACTGTTTTGGGTCTAAATTTTCAACGTAACATGCTTCGTGAGGGCAGTAGGCAACACATAAGCCACAGGATATACATTTATATACATCTTTTTCATCAACGTAAGGGGAACGTTCTTCATCGTTTTTTATAATTCCCGTAACGCATACAGCAGAACATATTCCATCCCTTTTACATTTTTCTTTATCTAAGTGATAAAACGGCATAATTATCCTCCATAATTATTAATAAATTTTACACACTAAATTTATATTATAAAAATGCGTAAAATAAACCTATATTTTTCATGGCACCTGGTTTATAGAATTTATTTTTTATTACATTATACATAAATTTTATATTTCTTTCCTTTTTAAGGCTGATAAAGTTTTCTAATATTTTTTTTTGGTTAGATGAGAGTATATTTTCATACTGTTTGTAAAAGGCTTCTGCCTGTATAATATTTTTAAATACACTTTCCTGCATACTTTTTCTACCTTTTTTTAGTTTTAAAAAAGCATTAGAAAGGGAATTATTTTCTGCACCCAGTTGGTTATTCGTATGCTGTCTGTAATAAAGTAAAGGTTTGTTAATATAACCAATTTTTCCAAAAGCAGCAGCACAAAGCACAAGATAATAATCATGCATACATGCTTTTTTATTAATTTCACCGCAAATATTTTTTAATGCTTTATTAATCATTAAAGAACAGCCTGAAATTACATTTGCCATTAAAAGCCTGTTAAAAGTAATATTATTTGTATTATATTTTTCTATTTTATTGTGGGAATAATGTATTATATTTAAATTATCATCTGTAACAAATTTATCACAAAAAACAAGCAGCGGCATATCTTTTGAATACTTCTTTTCCATTTGCAGCATTTTATTGTAAGTTAATTCTATTTTATTATTAACCCAAACATCATCATGGTCTGAGAACATAATATAATCAGCTGAAGAATTACCTAGTAAATTAGAAAAATTTTTAATAACACCAACATTTTTTTGATTTTTTTTATATGAAATTTTATTATTATGTTGCAATTTATACTGCGATAATATATCTATTGTATTATCGGTAGATACATCATCATATATAGTTATTAAAAAGTCATTAAAAGTTTGGTTTAGTATGGAATCAAGCTGGTTTCTTATATACTTTTCAGAATTATAGGATGCCATTAATATATCAATTTTATGCACAATATCTACCTGACAATTAGTTAAGCTATTATATCATTTGGTATAATTTTGTCAACATTTTAATAAATTGAGGTTATAAGTGAAAGCAAATATTTCAGAAATTTTTTATTCGGCTCAAGGGGAAGGTAAGTATATCGGTGTGGCACAAGTATTTATAAGATTATCTGGCTGCCCCTTTGACTGCCCCTATTGTGATACTAACACTTTGGAGCAGGATTATTTTGAAATACATGGTAATAAATATATTAATCCTTTATCTGTTTCTGAATTAGCAGATATTGTAATTAAAGAATTTGGCGACGGTAGTAATTTTCACAGCTATTCTATTACAGGTGGTGAACCTCTTGTGGAATTTGATTACGTTTTATCTCTTGCAAAAGCATTAAAACAGCGTTCAAAGGCAAAACTCTTTTTAGAAACAAGCGGTTTAATTATAGATCATTTTCAAGAATTAGACGGTATTTTTGATATTATGAGTATAGATATTAAAACACATAGTGAAAAATCCCTTAATAATCTTGAAAAACTGCTTTTTAATGTAACTAAAATTAAAAAAAGTGATTATTATTTTAAATTATTATTGCCACAGGAAAAAGTATATGATATTATAGATTATACAGCAGAAGTATTATATAAGTATAACGTAAAAAGTATTATAGTTCAGCCTGTAGACAGCATTATTTCTAAAGATATACTTGATTACTTATATAATAAGTATTATATTAATAATATAGAGGCAAGAGTAATTCCTCAAACACATAAAATTCTTTCTATACCATAGTTGACTTTTGTATATTATAGTGGTATGATTATTTTATGGATATACAGGATAGATTACTTTTTCTTGAAGAAAAAATTAATAAATTACTTTCTGATTACTCTTATATAAAAAATGAGAGAGATATGTTGATTATTCAGCATAACGAATTAAAAAAACATATTGATGTTGTAGAAACAGAAAATGCTTTATTAAAATCTAATAAGGCAACTGTTAAAAAGCGTATAGAAAGTATGCTTGAGAAGTTAGAGGCTTAATGGGAATGGATTCTATTGAGTTAAAGATATTAGGGCAGCCGTTACGCTTAAAAGTGGCAGAAAATGAAGACAAGCAGTATTATCAAGATATTGCTGAAGAATTAACAGTGCAGATGAATGAAGTTTTATCTAAAGCTGTTTTAAAATCGGAAATAAATGCTGCTGTAAGAGTGGCATATAAATTGATGCTTGAAAATAAGCAGTTAAAACAGAAACTCTCCTGTTATGATGCAATTGACAGCAGGATTGATGATTTAATTAAGAAATTTGATAGTTAAATAAAAGATTCCCCTGCAGTGTTTGACAATCTTTATGACATTCTGGAGCCAACACTTTAATTTTTTTGTCGCGATGCATGTTGTGGTGTGCAGGTCGGGCTTGCACCCGAAAGCCTAAAGCAGCACAGAGCGGCACCTGTTTAAAACAGGCTACAGTGTCCAAGTATTGTTCGGCACATGTGGGGGGTGGAAAATAATTTTCGTTGTTTGAAAAAACACGGATTTATATAGATTTATTCGGATAAATAATAATGAATTTAGCTGATGCAATGCGTCCACATTCATTTGATGATATAGTTGGTCAGGAACATTTAACTTCTCCTGATTCTTTGTTAATATCGTTAATAGAAAGCGCGTCTTTTGATTCTATAATGTTTGTAGGGCCTCCAGGCACTGGTAAAACTAGTATGGCAGAGGTTACAGGCCGTAAAATAGAAAGCCCTGTTTATAAAATACATGCTGCTGTAAGCGGAGCGGCTGATTTGAAAAAATTAGCAGAACAGGCTGCTTTTGAACGGAACATAATAGTTTTCATAGATGAAATTCATAGATACAATAAATCTCAGCAAGATATTCTGTTAAAACTTATTGATGACAGAAAAGTCAAGCTAATCGGTGCGTCTGCCGAAAATCCGTATTTTAATCTTGTTCCTGCATTACGTTCAAGAAGTGTTATGTTTAAATTTAATGCTGTTAGTGATGACGCATTTAAAAAACTGTATTTAAAAGCAGTAGAACATTTAAAGAAAATGAAGAACGTATCAAGTGTAGATGAAAATGGTGCTTTAAAGCATATTATTTCTTTAGCACAAGGGGATGGTAGAAGGTTTTTAAATCTGCTTGAAATCTCTGCACTTACAGGCACAAAAGAAAATGATACTCTATTTCTTTCCACAAAAGAAATAGAGACTATTATGCCGGTTAATAATTTTTCAGATGATGAATATTATGATATTTTATCTGCTATGATAAAAAGTATCAGAGGCAGCGATCCTGATGCTGCACTATTATGGTGCTTTAAGCTAATAAAAAGCGGTGTTACTCCAGAAGCTGTTTTTAGAAGGCTTATGATCTCAGCTTCTGAAGATGTAGGTAATGCATATCCCGACGGGCAGATATTTATTAATGCCTGCTATAATTCTTTTATGAATGTGGGAGTGCCAGAAGGGTATATTATATTAGCACATGCGGTTACTTTTTTAGCCTCGTGTCCTAAAAGTAATAGAAGTTATAATGGGTATCATTTGGTTATGGATTATTTATCAAACCATGACCCTATGGTGCCGAAACATTTATGCAATAATCATAAAGGGTATAAGTATCCTTTTGATTATGGTAACTTTATAAAACAAGAATATATGAACGATAATCTTTTATTTTATAATCCATCAGATTTTGGGTTTGAACAAAAGATTAAAGAAAGGCTGAATAAGCTGTGGAATAATTTTAAGGATTATGAATAAGAATATTCTTCGCAGGAATATAAGACAAATAAGAGATGCTTACTCTTTTGATGAAATTTTATATATGTCATCATTAATAACCAATTCTTTTTGCGATAAATATGATTATCTTAATACTTTTTTGCTGTATTATCCTTTAGGTAATGAAGTGAATACTATAGGGTTAATAGAGCGTTTATACAGCTTGAATAAGCAGATTTACTTGCCAAAAGTTACAGGCAGCACTATGGAGTTTAGAAAGTTTACTGGGTTTTCAGATTTAGTAAAGGGCAGGTATGATGTATTAGAACCAGCAGGAGAATTATTAAATGCTAAAGCTGATATAGTATGTGTTCCCGGTGTTGTTTTTGATATGAAATGTAATCGTATAGGTTACGGTGGTGGGTTTTATGATAAGTTCTTTTCCAGCATAAAACATATAATAAAATCCGCCTTTGCGTTTGAATTTCAGATTGTAGAAGAAATTGAAACTGAAAGTTTTGATATACCTGTGGATGAAATATTTACAGAAAAAAGAATAATTAATAGGAGGATATAATGGGTTATATTGTTGTAATAGGACCTGTTTGCGTATTAGTAGGTATATTAGTTGGTTACCTTTTCGCAAAAAAACTTAAGGAAGAAGAAAATAAAAAATTAAACAATACGGCTGATGATATTATTTCTAAAGCAAAAAGAGAAGGTGAAGAAATAATAAAAGAGGCTAAACTTGAATCAAAAGAACTTATTTTTAAAGGTCGTCAGGATTTAGAAAAAGAGATTAAAGAAAAGAAAAAAGATATAAGTTATATTGAACGCAAGCTGGAAGCAAGAGAAGAAACTTTAGAAAAGAAAATGGAAGCTGCTATTCAAAAAGAGGAACAGCTTATTAAACGTGATCAGGAATACGATAAACGTATGAAAGATATTGACGTTATTAAGGCAAAAAACGAAGAAATAAAACAAAACCTCATTAAAGAAGTTGAACGTGTTGCTTCTATGACTGGTGAAGAAGCTAAAAAAATGCTTATGGTTCAAATGATTGATGAAGCAAAACAGGATGCTGCAAGATCAATTAGAGAGCTTGAAGAAGAAGCTAAAAACGAATCAGATAAAAGAGCAAGAAGTATTATTTCTACAGCTATTCAAAGATGTGCATCCGAATTTACAAATGATATTACTGTTACTTTAGTAAACCTGCCAAATGATGAAATGAAAGGTAGAATTATAGGCAGGGAAGGAAGAAACATTAGAACATTTGAAACTATTACTGGTGTAGATATTATTGTTGATGATACACCAGAAGCAGTAATATTATCTTCTTATGATCCATTCCGCAGGGAAACTGCAAAATTAACATTAGAAAAATTAATCACAGATGGTAGAATACATCCTGCAAGAATAGAAGAACTACATCAAAAAAGCAGACAGGAAATGGATAAACATATTCTTGAGCTGGGTGAAGAAACTGTATTTAATTTAGGTATTCATAACATTAGTCAAGAAATATTAAAATTAATAGGCAGGCTGAAATATAGAACAAGTTACGGTCAAAACGTATTAGGCCATTCTATTGAAGTTGCTACAATAGCAGGTATTATGGCAGCAGAGCTGGGTATGGATCCTAAAATAGCTAAACGTGCTGGCTTACTCCATGATATAGGTAAGGCTATTGACTATGAAGCAGAAGGTTCACATACAACAATAGGTGTGGAAGTTGCTAAAAAAAATAAAGAAGACTGGCGTGTAATTAATGCTATAGCAAGCCACCATGGGGAAGAAGAATTTAAATGTATAGAAGCAGTTTTAGTGCAGGCAAGTGATGCTATTTCTGCATCTCGTCCTGGTGCTAGACGTGAAGTATTAGAAAGCTATATAAAACGTTTAGAACAGCTTGAAGAAGTTGCATCATCTTTTGATGGTGTATCAAAATCATTTGCTATTCAGGCGGGCAGGGAAGTGCGTATTATTGTAGAACCTGACAAAGTAAACGATGATGGCTTGGTTATGCTTTCTAAAGATATTTCTAAAAAAGTGGAAGAAGAATTAACATATCCAGGTCAAATTAAGGTTATGGTAATTAGAGAATCAAGAGCAATTGAATTTGCAAAATAAATATTAAGGCTGGGTATTATATACTCAGCCTTTTATATTTCCTTATAAATGTAACATAAATATGGACTACACTATTAAAAATCTGCTTTATTAGATATAAAATATATTAATATATATATATGCTTATGTATCTATAACTTAAAATATAACTGATTTTAATATGCTTAATACTTAATTATATTTAATAGAATAGAGTAAGATTTATATGTAAGTCATAAAATTGTAAATAGGTAAAATATTACTTATTTTTATACTTAACTGATTTAGATATGTTTTAAAAAAAACAGATTATAACATTTTAATACTGCTTTATAAATCAGTATTAATAGAATAGAATAAGATTTATATATAAGTCATAAAATTGTAAATAGATAAAATATTACTTTTTTTTATACTATACTGATTTAGATATGTTTTTAAAAAAAATAGATTATAACATTTTAATACTGCTTTATAAATAAGTATTAATAGAATAGAGTAAGATTTATATGTAAGTCATAAAATTGTAAATAGATAAAATATTACTTATTTTTATACTACACTGATTTAGATATGTTTTAAAAAAAATAGATTATAACATTTTAATACTGCTTTATAAATAAGTATTAATAGATTAGAGTAAGATTTATATGTAAGTCATAAAATTATAAATAGGTAAAATATTACTTATTTTTATACTATACTGATTTAGATATGTTTTAAAAAAAACATATTATAACATTTTAATACAGCTTTATAAATCAGTATTAATAGATTAGAAGAATTTATTACAATATACTTCTAACTGAATAACTATAATAAACAACATACCTAATAAATTAGGTTTTTTTCATTACAATACAGCAAACTAAATTTAAAAAAGTTAATTAAAAACAAACAGAATTGAGAAAATTGCTTTGAATATCAACTATATATATTCTATGAACTAAAATATGTAAAAAAGCACAAAAATACACTATATATTTTAAAGATATAATCAATTTTATACAAACTACCCGCATATATACGGGCAGTATTTACAAATTAACCAATTATTAATTATCTAGTGGAGAAAATTCATCTTTACCTACAAAGCATTGTGGGCAAACCCAGTCATCTGGTAAATCTTCAAAAGCTGTGCCTGGAGCAATGCCATCTTCTGGTATTCCTACTGCTGGATCATATATCCAACCACATACATTACAAATATATTTTTTCATATAAACCCCCTATATTTGCTTTTCTTCGGTATTTTTTATACCTAATTTTTTTAATAACCTTGCTTTAACAAGCTCTATTATTTGTTCATAAGATTTTGTTTTTAGTGGTATTTGACCACCTGCTGATTTCATATGACCGCCACCATAACCTATGCCACGAACAATGGAAAGGGCGATTGAACCAACAGCTTTTTTACTTGTTTTATTTCTAATAGAAAAGTAACAAGTCTGATCAATCCTGCCAACAACAAAAGTTGATTTAATTTCACGCATACGTAATAAATAGTCAGAAATTTCTGCAATTAAATCAGCATTTCTAACTTCTTCTAAATCACAAAATATTAAGTCATCATAAATAATTGCTTGATCTACAGCTTTTCTTATGGTTTTAAAGTAGTATCTAGGAAGCTCTGGTGTTTCTATTTTATTTAGTTTTGCAAATGAGGCATGGGGAAATACAAAACTAATCATATCCATATCTGCCTGAGTATTACCTCTGCCCGCACCAAATGTATCAGTTTTTATTCCATAATAAAGGGCAGTAGATGTATTAGTATCAGGTGTTATACCTAATTTTTTATAATATTCTGCTATTATGGTAGATGTAGAACCGTAATGTGTCCTAATATCATTAAAAGGTATGGTTGTAGATACTGCACGTAAATTATGGTGGTCAATTACAGCGTCAGGCAGCCTCTGTTCAGATTCATACATATTGCCTGCCCCTGGTTGAGTATCTACTAAAATCCAATAGTCATACCTTGCTAAATTTAGTTTAGTTATATAGTGCATATCTATTTTACATGCTTTAACAAATTCTTTATTTTCAGCACGACCTATAACACCCATATAGGCTATAGTAACCCGTTTTTTAAGCAGCGTATAAAGCAGGTTTTTCAATGCAAATGCAGCAGCAATGGTATCAGGATCCGGATTGTTATGGGTCTGAATTAAAACTTTACGTTTTGATTTTACTGCTTCTAATAATTTTTCTATCATGATAAACCTTTATTCTTTTCCAAAATCAAGCACTAACTCTTTACTGCCAAAATCTATTTTTATAGGCTGTTCTGGCATTTTAGATGTTTTCACTTTATTGCTTAACTCCTCAGGAGTAAAGTAGGATTGAACTTCAAATACAACACTTTTTTGTGTGTATGACATGGCTTTAGATGACTTAATAAGCCCGCGTTTTGAGAGAGTATCTATAATATTTTTTGTTAATACTAAGTTGCTTGCATTTATAATTTTAATTTCATATTTTCTTAATTTGGCTGCATCTTCAGGCAACTGCACTATCTTTTCTCTCACGTAACTTATAGTATCATTTACTGCTTTTTTTACAGCATCATTGTAACATCTTGCTGTATCAGAAATATCTGACCCTGTAATAATTTGAACAGTTTGCTTTTCTTTACCTTTACTGTTCATTGATACAGTTGTAACTATTTCACAAGCATTATTACCGTTTTTAAAATCTTCTTCGGAAGATTTTGGCTGAAAAGTAAAAATAAACATATTACTACTTTTTACTTCATTAAACGCTTTTTCTATACTGCTGTTATCATTATAATTACTTATTCTTCCTAAAAATTCTCCTTGATTTGAAAGAGAAAACTGTTGAGATGCAAGCATATTTGATATGGTAGACTTTATTTGACTATTAGATAGAATACTGTCATCTATCCCACTAAACACATAAACAGCAGAATCAGAATATTGATTTAAAAGGATTCTTGCATCTTGTAATGCATTTTCGTCTAAATCTACTTTTAATTTAACTGTAACCATATTATCAATCAATTCTTGACTAACTATTGAATAACTTTTAATAAATTTAATATATTCATTATCCACATCCACTGACTGGTTATTTTCTTTATAATACCACTTAATAGATGTTAAAAGTGCATTATTAACTGCATTATGATATGCTGCTCTTAATTGGTTGTTTAATACAGCAGATTTGCCTGTAACATTAACAGTAAAAGCATAGCTTTCAAAGGCACTAAATATTATAATAAATAATGTTAATACTTTGATAAAATTTGTTTTTTTCATATCTCTAACCATTTTTAAAGTGAGTATACTATATTTTTTTGTATTTTGCAATAAAACTAAATAGGTTTTTCATGATTTATTGAAAATGCTTCAATATTTGTATCGCCTAAACCTTTTAAACTAAAAAGCAGGTATAATCTTAATTCTTCTTTATGATATTTTCCATCAATTGAGTTTACTGTGGAAAGATTAACATCACCTCTTAACCCTAAACTCCAGCACTCTGCATTATAAAGCAGGGATGCACCAAAAGATTTAGGATATAAATTATTAAAACTCATATCGCTGTTATAACCACTCCAGTTATGAAAGCCTTGTGCAGCTATTCGCCATATATTAATACCTGCAGCAACTTCTGTGCTTGTGTTATATGTATTCTCCGTATTTATTATACCATAAATATCGCCATTATATGTATATGTTCCTCTTAAAAAGAAATAACGTAAAAATTTAAAAGTTAAGGAGCTATTAAAATATTTTATACGGGGTTCATTTTCTTCCATTGGACCTGAATGTTTATACGTCATTTCTGTAGTATTTGTTACGTAATCAAGTATATTTGTTTTTAACTTTAAATTTAAAGGTAATACAGGGCTTTTTTCATCCATAAAATCGTAACCTTGATCAATTTTAAATTCTACATCCCAGCCACTGCCTACCAATGCAGTAATAAATTCATATTTTAATATAGACTGATAAGATGTTATATCGTTAGTAACAAGGTTGGGGAAATATACTGTATCTGTATTTTCAGGATGACGAAGTTTTGGAGAATATGATACTACTAAATTATTTTGTATAGAATGACGAAATAAACCATAATCTTTATATATTTCTTTAACTGCTAAAGTAGCATCTACGCCACCCCAATATTTATATGCTGCCTGTTCACTTTCTCTATATATACCACCAAAATCAGGGCTTATAGAATTTTCAAATACAAAAGGTTTTGTGCTGTCTTGCCACCTGATATAACCTACATATGCAGAAGGGGTTAATGTTAATACTTTTAAATCAATAGGTGTGTAAAGCCTGCCTAAAGCACTAAATCTATTTGTAACCCAGTCTTGAGTCTGTTTTGGTTTCTGCTGATCTGTATGATAAAATTCGTTTTCTTTATAATAAAGCCTGTCATAAGCTAAATCGTATTCAAAAAATATATAGGGTATATCTTTTATTATTTTATTTACTCTAATAGAAGGCATATGTATTAAATGGTTTTGAGTATAACCGTTTAATGTATCAACAAATAACATATCTCGTCTATAATATACTTGAGAATCAATAAAATCATTATAATATTTTACTTTTAATTCTGCAAAATACATATTCTGATAGTTATTGCCATTATATTCAGGAATAGAATAATCATGGTAGTCCCTTGAATATAAGTAATCTGATACGTAATCACCGTTTAAGTTTATATATAAATTTTTAACAGGAACATACTGGTTTTTTAATGTGGCACGCCACCTTGATTGAGTATCTGCTTCAGAGTTAAAATCTTTAATATGTTCTGCTGCTGCATAAAAATAACTTAATTCATCATGGGCATACCGTGCTTCAAACTGTTCCTGAACACCACGTTCTGAATATAAACCTAGTCCTATAGTAAAATCGTAATTTATATCAGGTGCAATATAATATTTAATATTACCGATAGCACCCATATCTTGAGAATAACCTATTAATGGTATTAAAAAACCTGTTTTTCTATTTGATGATACAGGGTAGAAAAATTTTGGCACATATATAAAAGGGCTGTCATAAATATTTGCAGTAGTATGATTCATCTGCATATATCCATCTATATCAAGTGAGCCTTCATACATAGATAATGACCATTCAGGAACACTTCCAGAACATGCAGATATTTTTGCATCTTTTACAGTGAAAGTTGTAGGGCCGGTTTTATTCATAGTTTTGGCACAAAGATAGTTAAAAGGTGCAATAAACCCTTGAATATTTTCAGCAGTTCCCGTTTCTTTATCTAATACATAATTAATTTTTTCTGCTTCCAGCTTTTGTTCAGGGTTTTCAATGGATACACTGCCTTCTGCCTGCACTTGTGATGTGGCAGAATTATATATCATTTTTTTAGAAGTTATTGTTAAACCTTTTGCTTTTAATACAACATTACCTTCTGCTTCATATAAATTATCGCCTATTCTTGTAACTTTATCTGCTTCTAAAATATATTCTTCCTTAGTATTTGTTTGAGCAAAAATAGTTTGGACTGTGAAAAAATATAATATTATAAATAAAATAAACTTATTCATTACTATATCCTTTCATATATTCTTTTATTAATCCGCATAGATAAAATGAACCTGTAACTAATATATTGCCATTAAAATTATTATTTATATAATCAAAAGCGTTATATGGAGATTCTATAAATTTTACATTTTTATTATTGCAGGATTTTATGCTTCTTATATTTTCAGGCAGAGTAGTAACAATTAAATTACTACACACTGTTTTTAAAATTTCTGTTGTATTGTCAATATCTCTATCATTAGTAACAGTTAATAATACTACTTGAAATTTATATTTTTTCCATGTTTTACGTATTTTTAAAATACCATGCATATTGTGGGAACCGTCTAACACAATTCTTCCTATTTTTTCCATTCTACATGGTGGCAGTGCAAGGGAAGGATTATATAGATATTCTTTATTTAACAGATGGTTATATACTATTGATGCAGTAGTATAGTTTTCATTATATGGGTATGGATAGTCTTTATCATCTATAACCATATTTTCATTTATTAAAGTATAAGGATTATTTATTTTTTTCAATATATAGTCAAAAACAAAAGGTTTATTATATGCAAGTATTAAGTGGGAATCTTGCCTTAAAATACCAAGTTTTTCATTTATTATACTATAAATGCTGTTACCAAGATAAGCTGCATGATCGTATCCAAAGGCAGTTAGAACACATAGTTTTTTATTAATCATATTTGTATTTGTTGCGTCAAACCTGCCGCCTAGTCCTGTTTCTAAAATTGTATAATCTACATTTTTACCAGCAAAAAATAAAACTGATATAAAAAATACAGCTTCAAAATAAGATAACTTATTATTAATAATTGTATTTTTATATTTTAAAAAAATACTGTCAAATTCATCATTATTTATGTCTTTACTGTTATAGTTTATCCGTTCATTTACTTTTAATATGTGCGGAGAAGTAAAAAGGGCAGTATTATACCCAGAAGATACAAGCATATTTTTTAAAAATAAAGAAGTTGAACCTTTGCCATTAGTTCCTGCAATATGAATAATATTTCCAAGCTGCTCTTCTTTAAAATTTGCTTCTTTTAATGCGTTATCAATACGTTCAAGGGATAATTCCAAATCTTTAAATTCAAATTTAGAAGTATAATATTGTTCAAATGTATTCAAACTCTACCTGTCCGTGCCTTATAAAATTAAATCCTATATATACAGGTATTCCCATTATTTTGCAAGCCTATAAATTAGAAATATTACAAATTCCTTTATTTGTTAGAATTTCAAGGCAGTTTATCATAACTATTGCTGTATTTACTGCATCAAACAATGCTCTGTGTCTGTCGCTTTCTTCAATATGCAGGTTAATATTAAAATATTCTATTAAATTATCAAGTTTGTAGGCAGGAAGACCTGGCACAGCTTTTTTTGAAAGGCTTAATGTATCTAAAACATGAATAAAAGGTAAATCAAGATTACATTTCTCAGCTTCTTTACAAATAAACCGCATATCAAAATTAATATTATGACCAACAAGAATAGTATCTTTTGCAAAAGATAAAAAAGAAGGCATAATTTCATGGATTAAAGGTTTATCCTTTACCATTTCATTAGAAATATTATGCACTTTGTAAGCATCATATGGAATATTAATTTCAGGATTAACAAGCTGAGTAAAAGTATTTTGATAATCAATAGTAAAATCAGGATATATTTTCACTGCAGCTATTTCCACCATTTTTGCATATTTTGGGCTGTATCCTGTTGTTTCTGTATCTACAACAGTATACGTAAGCTCTCTAAAAGGTAAATTTTTCATAAATAATATTAAATAACTCCTTAAATTTATCAAGTGAAAGTTCTTCTGCTCTTGATGTATTAGTAAGACCAGCAAGCGACAATAAATGACTTATATCATCTATTTCCTGCAAATTATTTTTTAATGTTTTTCTTTTTTGACGAAAAGCCATTCTTAAAAACTTAAAAAATTTGTCTTCTTTATGCTTATTATTTTCATAACTTCTATTTTCTTTTGGTATAAACTTTAAAACTGTGCTGAAAACATTTGCATTAGGCCAAAAATTTGCACCGCTTATATCTTTAACTTTAACTATATCAAAAATATAGGATGCAAATACAGAAAGAGAAGTGTATGTTTTTGAATTAGGTTTTGCAATAATTCTATCTGCCACTTCTTTTTGGAACATAAACACCATATTTTTAATATTTTTACGCATAGCAGCTTTTTCAAATATTTTTACAGACACATTGTAGGGCAGGTTGCCTATGATAATTACTTTTTCACCATTATATAATGTATCATAATCCACATTTGCTGCATCTTGATTAATAATTTTTAAATTGTTATAGAAAAACAAGTATCTGTTTAAAAACTCCATAAGTGTTTCATCTATTTCTAAAGCAGTTACGTTTGCTTTTTTCTCTGCTATTAATTGGGTTAATACGCCGCATCCCGGACCTATTTCTATAACGTTATCATTTTCACATATATCTGCTGCTTCTATAATTTTATCAAGCATAGATTTATTTGTTAAAAAATGTTGTCCAAATTTCTTTTTTGTAAAACCATCTTCGTTTTTAAAGGCTTCTAATAGATTTATCATATTCTACCATCTTGTGTGCTAAATTTACTGCTTTTTCTAAACTTGAGTATGAACATATCCCTTTTCCTGCAATATCAAAAGCTGTGCCGTGATCAACTGATGTTCTAATAAAAGGCAGATTTAAAGTAACATTAACTGCTTCCCCAAAAGAATCCATTTTAACGGCAATCATACCTTGATCATGATACATTGCAATAATAAAATCCCAGTCTTTTGCTTTAGTGTATATGGTATCAGCAGGATATGCACCATATATATTTATACCATTTTTTCTTGCTTTTTCTATTGCAGGGTTAATAATATTTATTTCTTCATAACCTAATGCACCATTATCTCCAGCATGAGGGTTTAAGCCACATACTGCTATTTTTGGGTTAAGTTTACCAAAATATTTTCCTGCATTATAGGCATTGTTTACTGCATTTAATATAATATCTTCTGTAATATGTGATGCTATATCTTTAACAGGGTAATGAGTGGTGGCAAGAATAGTTTTAACATTATTACCTGCAAGCATCATAGATACATTATCTACTTTAGATAAATATGCTAAATATTCGGTATGCCCTGGGAAATTATAACCTGCATCTTTGATAGCTTTTTTATTAATAGGGCAGGTAACAACTGCATCAAACTCTCCATTTAGTGCTTTATTTACTGCATAATCTATATAACTTATAGCAGCCCTGCCACATTTATCACTAATTTTTCCGTATTCGTATTCAAATTTATTATTATCAGGTTCTAACACAACTAAATGTTCAGGCATATCTTTTTTTAAAATATCTTTATATGTTTTTTCTACAATCCATTTATGTCCGATTAATGCAACACTATATTTTTTACTGTTTTCATCTAAAAAAAACATACATGCTTCTTCGTAACCTATACCTGCGGGATCACCTGCTGTAACTGCTAAAGAATATTTTTTCATACTTTTCCTTTTTAATTTCTTTATTCTTACTGATATTTATATTATGAAATTTCTGTATAAATCAAGTATAATTTTGCTGTTAAAAATATATTTTTCATTTTATTAAAATTATACTACAAATTTATATAAAAATTTGGTATAATAAAAATAGTGATGTTTAAATATATAAATTATGGGGATTATATGAATATTTCTAATGATAATATTTTTGATGAGTTAAAGAATAAAATATCAGGAGATATATATACAGATAAAATTAGAAGATACATGCACTCTACAGACGGGAGTATATTTAGGGTAGAACCTGCCTGTATAGTTTATCCTAAAAGTTCTCAGGATGTTATAGAAGTTGTAAAGTTTGCAAATAAATTTCAATTATCAATCCACAGCCGTGGTGCAGGTTCTGGATTGTGTGGTGCTGCTATTGGCCGTGGTATTGTAATTGATTTTGCAAAGTATATGAATAAATTAATAAGCTATGAAAAAATAGATGAAAATGAAGCAGTTTTTACTTGCCAGCCGGGCTATAGATATGGCGAATTAGAAGCATATTTAAAAGGCAGTTCTATGTGGTTTCCGCCATCTCCATCTAGTGGAGAATATGCTACTTTTGGCGGTATGTATGGCACAAATGCAGGTGGATCTTACTCTGTAAAATATGGTAACGTGTCTGATTATATTGTTGATGCTGAAGTAGTGCTACATGACGGCTCTATACACACTTTATCAGACATTGCTTCTACTAATTATGATAAGCTACCTGTTGAAATGCAGGAATTATACGGTATATTAAATGAAAACCAAAATGTTATACAAAAGGGTTATCCACCTATAGCATGTAATGTATGCGGTTATGAATTAAGAAATTCTATAAAAGACAAATCTCTTAGACTGCATAAAGTATTTGGCGGGTCGGAAGGCACTTTAGGGGTTATTACAAAACTGACGTTTAAAGTTATTAGAAAAAAACCATGTAATGCGTTAGTTATTGCATATTTTAATGATAAAACCAGCGGGTCAAAAGCTGCTCAAATTGGGTTGAAATATGACCCTGCAGGTATTGAAATTATGGATAAATCACTGCTTTCTTTAGCAGTTACCCATGAACCCAGCTTAGAGGGTAAAATACCTACAAATATTGATAATGTATTAATGTTTGAATTTGAAGGGGAAACATACGAAGAAGTAAAAAAATATGCAGAAGAAACAGTGTCAAAAATAAGAGATGCTGGTTTAACAAATGATACATTTATTGCTATAAGTGAAGAAGAAATGGCACAATTTTGGGCTGTAAGAAAAGCTGCTGTTCCTATACTTTACTTATTAAAAGGCAAAAAGAAAATTTTAGCATTAGTAGAAGATGCTGCTGTTCCTACTGAAAATCTAGTGGAATATTTTGACGGTTTATATGAAATATTTGGACGTCATAAAGTAGATTTTGTAAGTTACGGGCATATTGCAAAAGGGTTGTTACATAACAGGCCGCTGCTTGATTTAAAAGACCCATACGATATTAATTTATTACAGACATTAGCAGATGAAGTTTTTGAACTTGTAAACAGGCTGCATGGCACAATATCAGGGGAACATGGCGACGGCAGACTTCGTTCCTGCTATATAAATAAACAATACAGCACAGAGCTTTATTCATTATTTTTAAGGGTTAAATCTATTTTAGATCCTGATAATTTATTTAACCCGGAAATTAAAACAACAAGTGATGAAACACAAATGATGAAACATTTGCGGTATGGTGCTGATTATGGTGCAAATGATAAAGCCATACAAAAACAGCTTGTATGGGAAGAAGATTTTATACTAGAAGCAGAAAAATGTCATGGCTGTTCAAAATGCACAACTGTTACTTTAGCTACAAGAATGTGTCCTGTTTATAAAGCAACACGGGATGAAGCAGCAGCACCAAAAGCAAAAGCAAATATACTACGGGGGCTTTTAAGTAATGTGATAGATTCTCAAGCAATGTTTGAGGAAGGCTTTCAGTTTGTTATGAACCATTGTATTAACTGCGGCAGCTGTTCTATTGAATGTCCTTCTAAAGTAAATATTCCAAAACTAGCTTTAGAAGCAAAATCAAGATACGCAGAAAAATACGGTGTGCCTATTGATTCAAAACTTGCTACTAATTTTGAATTAGCAGGAAAAATGACTCATAAACTTAGTCCCGTAATATCTGCTTTAATGGCACCAAAATTTATGCGTAATTTATTACAGGTTACAACAGGGCTTGCAAGCCAAAGGAAGTTTGTAAAATTTGCAACTAAATCGCTGCCTGAAAGAATAGAGCAGACGGAAGGTAATAGTGAAAAAGTAGTGCTTTATTTTGCAGGATGTTATGCCACATACGTTAAACCTGAAATAGGGCAAAGCACTATAAAGGTTTTAAACAGGTTAGGTTATAAAGTAGTAACACCAAAACAACACTGCTGCGGCATACCCCATCTTTCAAAAGGGCTTGCAAAAGATGCCAGAGGGCAGATTAAAAAGAATTTAAAAGAATGGGGCCGTTTAATTGATCAGGTGGATTATATAGTATCTGCATGTTCCAGCTGCACATTATCATTAAAAAAAGAGTGGCTTTATTACCAAAATGATGAAACTACTAATAAAATAAAAGATAAAACCATATTTGTTATGGATTTAGTAGAAAAACATATAAACGAATTAGAGTTTAAAAATAAGGATTATGAAGTTGCATATCATATGCCTTGCCATAAACGTATGCTGCCAAACTCATTAAGTTCATTAAATGTGCTTAAAAAACTGCCTGGTGTTAAAACAGATAAATTAAATACAGGCTGCTGTGGTATGGCAGGAAGCTGGGGTATGGCTGCCAAAAACTATGATTTATCTAAAAAAATAGGTCAACCTATGATAGACAGTTTAAATAATAGTTTTGCATCAATAGGTGTTACGGAATGTCCTACATGCACTATGCAGCTTGAACATTTAGGTGATAAACCTATTATTCATCCTATTGAGGTAGTTGATAAATGTTTAGATTAATACCCGTTATAATTATTATGCTGTTATTTTCTTTTACAAGTTTTGCTCAGGATAACAGCAGTAAACATGATAACAGCAGTAAAAACACAGAAGTAAAAAAAGTAGTAAATAAACTGCCTGATTCTGCATATCATGATGATTATATTGTTGGTTTAAAAGCATATGATGATGGCTTAAACGATATTGCTGTAAAATGTTTATCTAATTATATTTCTTATGATAATAAATCAAAAAAAGCAGGTTTTTCCTATTATTTATTATATCAGCTTTATATGGAAGGTGGTAGTTATAAAGCTGCAAAAGACACTTTTACAGAGCTTGCAAGGTTTAATGACAGCAGATTTAATAAAGAAAAAATGCTTAAAGACCAAATGATTATAGAGGCTAAATTAGGGTGTGAAGGTGCTAAACAGCTGCTTATGGCTAATAACAGAAATGAATATTTAGAAATGTATGCTAAAAGTTCTTGTGCTGTTGATGCTGATGTAATTAGTCTGCTTAATAAAATGGATGTATCAAGTAACGCTTTATATGCAGTATTAGAAAGAGTTCAAAGTAATAAAGAATTAGTTTATGCCACATATGAAAGTTTGAAACCTGAAAAAAGATCAGCTAAATTAATGAATTTTTACGGTAAATATTTTTATTCTAATAATATGCGTCGTGAGTTTTATGCTTTATATAAAGAATATAAAGACAGTGAATTAACAGGGATAGCTTTAGATGATATATGGAAAAATAAAGATTATAAAAGCTATATAAATATTTTTAATAAACAAGTTAAGCCTGAATACGAAATGGATAAAGTAGTATACTGTAGAATGATAGAAGCATCTAATAAAGAAGCATATAATTTTGACTGTGATTTAGTGGATAAATGTATAGGCACTAAAGGTAAAGATTACAACAAAACAAAATTAGCATGTTATATGAAAAAAGAAGATAAAGAAAAAATATCATCATTTATAATGTCTTTATCAACTGATGAAACTACACAGCTTTGTGAGTATGGTAAATATATTATAGGCAAAAGATTGTATAATCAGAATTTTATTAATAAATTTTCAGTCTGTAAAGATAAAGTATCTATGTTTGAATCATTATTAAAATTTAAAGATTATGATGCTGTAATTAAA
>RCNI01000801.1_pt1 | contig 27009 bp, 34 predicted proteins | sample 2041151 | NCBI WGS metagenome assembly RCNI01 (sample SAMN09708214, study PRJNA481090) | feces metagenome | isolation source: feces | place: Antarctica: Albino Rookery | reverse complement strand
GGATTGTATTGATAGTCATAAGTATCATCCACTAACCACAATTTAATTGGGTCAGGAAGATTTTTAGTATCAACTAGCGTCTGATTCATTGGCGACTCCTAAGGGGCAGATATTTAAAAGAATAATACGAGTAATTGATACATCCTTTTTATCTGCTACCAGCTCCTGAGCTTGAACATAAAGCTCTGCTGTAATCCCATTCAGAATTTCCTTATTAAGAGGTTCACCTAAAGGATAAGTAAATAAAGTATTGATCTTAAAAGTTTCTTTAGTGTTGGTAGTTGCTTCACCTACTACAAGAAAATTAATGTTTTCCATTCATATACTCCATTGCTTGGTTAATGATTTCTTCTTGAGTACTCTTAGGCTTTAATTCCATTTCTTGTGCCCAAGAAGGGTAAAAAATACTTAATTCAGATAAGAGCTTAACATCAGGATGATAGATAGCTTCATCATCTTGCCATCCCATACAATCTAAAAGATTGTTATTCACAAACTCAATTGTTTCAGGATTATCTTTAATGATGTAATACAAAGCGTCATGAATGATATTACAAGGTTTAATATCATACTTGAACTTACTGTTTCTAACACGCTCAGCAAACTCAGAACCAGCTCTAACAGTTAATAAGCAATAGGACTGACCTAAAGCATTACCAGCTGTCTTCATTTCACTAAGAGCTTCTCTTGGAGTTTCCTTATCTGTAAGAACAGTCTGTTTTAACATTGGTGTTCTGACTCTTAAACCAAAAGCACAAGTAACATATCCATCAATACAAGCTTGTTGTACATGGTTCCTTACCCACTTATCACTGACTTTATAGAGTTCGTGATAACGTGCTTCAATACTTTTAGCTTCAGATTCAGAGAACCCAAAAATGCTCATTAGAGCCTTATAGGTTCCACCATAAGTTAGGGCAAAGGTAGGACCTTTACTCTTTTGACGTAGAGTTTTATATCTATGCTTAATAGAATTAATGATGTTTACTTCATCTTCAGGATGTGCTTGAAGCTCTGCTGTAATGTCAGGCATATCTTCCTTGAAATAAGAATATGCTCGTAAGCAGTGTCCATCATAGGCTTCTAAATAAGGCTTAAGTTTTTCTGGGTCTTTAGTGGTTAAAGCACTAATACGATCTTCTAAACTTGAGTAATCTGAACCTACAAATAACCATCCTTCAGGTGCTTGGAAACACCCCTTAATTAGTTTTGCATACTTAGAACCAGTAGCAGGGAACTGCATTACGTTAGGGTCAGAAGCACTAAGACGTCCTGAGACAGTACCTCCTAACTTAATAGACCCATATACATAATGTCTTCCATCTCCACCATCAATGGCTCCTAAGAAGCAAGGCATAAAGGCTGTAATAATCTTATCTACAGCTGAATAATCTAAGAAAGCTTGAAGAAGAGCTTTAATCTCTTCTTTATCTGTTTGGTTCTTTAAGTCTTCAAGAGCTTTCTTATCTGTGCTAGGTTGTCCTGTGCTTGTGGTTGAAGTAGGAACCAAACCACACACATCAAACAGTAAAGTACGTACATGATTTCCTGAGTTTGCATTGAATGTCTCCTTGCAGTCTTCAATAGAGACTTGCTTAGTTTTTAATTTACTATTCTTAGTCTTAACCCATTCTTCCTTGATACGATGTTCTGCTTCTTTAGTTAAAGGATGGTTCAGAATATTAGTTAAAGCTTCTTCTCTATCCTTAATTAGTACTTCATTTGCTTTAATGGTTGTTTCCATATCTAATGGAAGTCCAGTTAATTGCATTTGAATGATGTCTTTAGTAGCTGGCTTAAAGATGTTGTTATAAATATCTTCTTGGTTATCCTCAATAAGCTTTGGATAGTATTTGTTATATACATACCAAGTAGCCATAGTATCAATAAGGTTGTACTTTAGTAAATCTTCTAAAGGTTGTTCTTTAATATCATGAACATCTACAGCGTAGTTACCTGTATATTCATGACTTAAAGGTTTTAAACCTAGTGTATTACCACTACAAGAGTTAGTAGCAAGATAAGCAATAAGTTTAGTGTCTTCCCAGTTCTTAAGCATAATGTTTAAGCCCTTGAGAAGACCTTCATAATCTCCTAGAGACTTCATATAGAGCTGATAGATAAGAACATAGGCGTCATAAGCAATGTTATGCCAAATGATAGGTTGTTCAATCTTCTCAAAGAAGTCTCGTAGTAGTTCTCGTACTGGTTCATTTGGTTCATGATTAGTTAGATAGTCTACAGGAAATGCAACACCTTCATGTTCATTCCAACTAAAAGCAATAGAACCAATACCTGCACTATAGTGTTTAAGGCTATAAGCTTCAATATCCGCTGTAAGGGGCTTATTCATTGCTAGGAGCGTTTGTAAGCACCCTTTGATATCCTCATAGGTCGTAGGGTAGTAAGCCTCTCTAATTACGTCTGAGCCTAGCTCAGCATAGGTTCCTAAGAGATAATCTTTAAGAGAGAAGAGAGCTAACTGACCCTTAGCATTAAAGTCTTCTGGATTAAAGAAATGAAGACTATAGTGAGGAATATATAAGACTTTACAGTCAGCTACAGTACAGTCATAAACATACCCATAAACATCAGCTACTTTAGATACTCCAGCTAACTTCTTAAAGTAATTAGCGTCAGTACAAAGAATAGCGTCTACTTTATTCTTTTCATAGAATGGAAGAAAAACCTCAGAAATCCATTGTTTGATATCTGAGGCTTTAGCTTTCTTTTTCTTTCCTGGTTCAATATAAATTTGAATGATGGCAGTATCTTCTGACTTGTATTCAATTAGATCTAAATAAAATCTCTTAACTTTATCTCTTGTAAGGTTATTACCAATAACAGCTAATTTATAAGACATTAGTTAGTTACTCCTAAAATTGTTCGATAGACAATGAGTCTTTCAATAGTTTCTTTTTCAATACAATCTAAAGCTTTCCAAGCTTGTTCAGCTTCTTCTTCAAAGATTCCTTCATCATCTACGATAAATAAATCAGAGATAAGAGGACGTAATGATACAGGAAAACCATTCAAAGGAATAAATTTATTTAGGAAGACTCTAAAGAACTCTCTTTGTTCTTTGAGTTCTTTGTATTCCTTTACATAAGGATTAAAGACTTTATAGTAAGTAAAGCTTAGTCGCTTAGGCTTCTCTGAAGATTTAGCATATCTGACATGAGAGTAGAGAGCCTCAATACTATCAGGAAAGATAACTCCCTGATAGTAAATCTTTTTACATCCAACTTCTTGTAATGAGTAACTTACTTTGTTTTGAAGGTCCTTAGAGATTGGTTCTAATAAACGATTAACCATATGGTCAATAACAATCTTTAGAGCTTCAGGTCTAATAAAGTATTTCATACAAACCTCCCTAAGTTAGGATTTAAATCTCCAAAGAAAACAACCTTAGTACGAGCACGAGAAGCTGCTACATAAAGCAGTCGACGAGCAAGCTCTAAATCTCTACACTTATTTAAATCCTCACAGTTAATATAAACAGTATCAAAGGTAGAACCTTGAGACTTATGGATAGTAGAACATTCAACTAAACGAAGGCTTGCACAGCCTTCTTTTAAGGTGTAGTAGTCATGCCATTTCTTATGCTTCTTAAGTCCATCTAAAGCCTTTTGATATTCAACAAGGTCTAATGGAACCAAGAAAGAAACAAATCTATCACCTTCATAACCACGAACATTAGTGAAGGTAACTCCGCCAGGAGTGTTCTCTAAATTAGGTAATAAGGAATACTTATAACCTGTAGGAGCACAGAGCTTAATTAAAGTATCTGCAGAGAGTTCACTTTCCTTGGAAAGAGCTTTAGATACATAGTTGATATTGACTACATAGGTTCCTTCTTCTAATAAAGACTTCTGCTTACGAACATCTTTAAGAATATATTCATTAAAGTCATCACAAGCTTTATTGGTATAAGAAAGAACCACATGGTCACAACGTGACACTACAAATTCAGAATCAAGAATAGGTTGAAGTTCTTTAAAAGAAATATGTTCAATATTTCCTTTGCTGAGTTTAATCTCAACAGAGTTATTATCAGTAACTGATTTGCGTAAATCTGCCCAGAGTTCTTTAAGTTCAGACTTATCAGTACGAACAGTTTGGTTCAAGGAATAAAAAGGAAAGCCCTTATCAAATACAAGACTAATCTTTTCATTAACAGGAGGAAGCTGTAAAGCGTCTCCTACAAAGATAACTTTGCTAGTAGGATGAATAAGAGCTTCTAATTTAGTCCAAAGTTCTTTATCGATCATAGAACATTCATCAATAAAGATAATTTGATAAGGCATACGAGCTGGATAAATTCCATTCTTATTGTTGAGGATTTTAAGGAATTGTTTACCTGTTTTAGGAGAGTATGTGACAACAATTCCTAATTCAGCAAAAATGGTGGAGACATGATGGTTAATGTTAGTAGATAAAGCTACACAAGCTTTATTAGTTGTAGCTGTAATACTGGTTCTTAACTCATCATAGGGACAGGGAATATTGAGAATATTTCTAGAGGCGATAAAAGCAGGAAGAAGTTCTTCTACAAGATGTTTGATGAGGGTGGACTTACCAGTCCCCCCTGCTCCGCTGATACACATAAAGCGATCTTCAGAGCAGAGGAACTTAAACACCTCATCACTAACCTTAGATTGGTCATTAGTGAGATGAATCATTTAAATACACCCTCGTTTGAGGGTCTCCTTTATTCAAGAATCAAAATAAGTTCTAAAGGAACACCTAAGAAAGCAAAGCTCTTATGAGACTCAGTACGTAAGGCTTCTAAACGAGAACGGTCATGTGCTGAAATCTTGCCTGTATTAGCAAACTTTTCAATGATTGGTTCAATAGCCTTCTGATAATACTTAACTCGATAAGCACGCTTACCAGTAACTGGGTCAATGTTTGTCTTCTTTTCTTCAGTTGTCTTCTTTGGTGTAGGCATTAGTAAGTTTCCTTCAATAAAAAATGTTTTAATACAGTCAATACTGTCTTCAGCTAAAGCTTGGAGGCAGAGGTTATAAAAAGCACCATCTAAAAGTTGCATAGTAATTACTCCTTAATAGTAGAAATAAAGGGTTCATCTGTACGGTAGTACCAATCATACATTTGACGGGATTGAACCCACCCACGGAAGTTACCCCAGAAATTGTTGTGATAACTATTGGGGTCAGGTGTAGCTTGATGTTCAAAAGGACTCATATGTTTACTAGCTAATAACTTTTCAGCTAACTCAAAGTCTTTTTGAAGGTTTGTAGACCCATCAAAGAGCTTATAGGAGACACGAGCACAACGTGCTGCACTAACCCTACGTAAATCCCATGGGTCTTGTTCTTCAAGCTCTTCTGGAGTGATATAAGGTAAATGCCATTGACCTTCTTTAAGAAGCTTAGGAGTACTATTATCCTGAGCTTCCTTCATTGCTTTAGCTAAAGCATACATATTTGGTTCAGTATCTGGAGCCAAACGAAGGTTATAGAAGTTATCCCATTCAGTAGCAGAACATACTACTTGAATAGAGGTAAAGGGTTCTAAGAGGCGATTAACTACTTGCTTATGAATATTAAGGTTCTTATCTAAGTGCTCAGCTGTAGTAGCTGCACTTGTAGCTAAGCCATAAACCAGCATTTTGGCTTCTCTGAGAGCTTCAGGAGAGATTTCCTTAGAAGCTACCATACCCTTCTCATTTAAGCCCCAGTGACGTGTAAACCATGGATTAGTACGTACTTGTTCTAATAGAACAGAGATTGGTTTGGCTCGACTAGAACTTGCATTAATTGAGAACACTCGATGACGAAGATGTTCACTATGAATAGGACGCCAGTACTCCAATTGAAATGTAGTAAGACGTTTACCTTCTTCAGAGATTGAATCAGCAAGGATTTCTACTTTTGGTTCTGTTTGAAACTTCAAATCATCTGAAAGAAGGATATTAAAGTATTGAGAGCATTTATCCATAATGGCTTGCTCAATAGTTGACTCAATGTTATTTAACATCAGGAACAGTCTCCATAATAGGATTAGATTGGTTAATGGAAAAATCTTTAAGGTTTAAGGAAGGTAATTCTTCCTTAGGAGCAGTTATAGGTAATACACCAGCTTCTACTGCATTAAGTTCAGGGGGAACTTCATTAAAGAAATAAGCTTCATTAATCCAGGCTTTAGCATTTTCAAAGACTTCTTGAGGAGAGGAACCAGTAATGATAGAGTCTCCTTCTTCAGTCTCAATGAAATTAGCTTGCATTCTTTGATACTTGGCTACATTCAACTTAGGATTACGTTTATAAACTTCAGCTGAATCAGGATTAAGAATGAGAGTTACATCAGCTGGAGGAAGTTCACACTTATTATTTAAAGCTTGAACCATCTCAGCATTTTCACCTTCTCCTAATACATATTTAGCTAAGAATCCCTTCTTATAGTTTTCAAGGATAACTACAAGATTCTTATCAAGAGCTGGTTTAATAAGCTTTTCAAACTGCTCTGCTCTATCTGCTAGTTCTAAGAACATCTCAGAACGTGGACTAGCAAATTGTCCTTGATGTTCTAATTTCTTAGCCCATTCAGTTGGACAAGTAGAGTCATATACTGTTAATCCTTTTTCTTCGAGCCAAGGAATTAGTAAGTTCTTTAATGTAGTTTTTCCAGAGGATTTACCTCCTTCAATAACAATAAACACTAATACCTCCTTAATCTAAGTAATCACAAATAATCTCTACAGCGTCTTCAGCTACTTTATCTGCTGGTTGGTCAGCATTAAGTACATAGAGTTGGTTCTTATCTTTTTCAGAGTATCGAACCCACACCCAGTGTGTATCACACATATGGTCATAGCCTTCAGAAACCTTTTTCTGAAAATCTAAACCCATCTTCTCAAACTTATTTGGGTCAGTAGCACGAGATAAGCAGAGTTCAACATCGCCCTTTAAATAGAAGATGATGTCAGGTACTTCATATTCCATAATCCTCTTAAGACGCATTACATCGTCAAAGGTTACAGCTCCCTTACCCCAATGCTGATAAGCCTCAAAGGACCAGAGATAACGGTCACAGAGAACAATCTTGCCTTCAGCTAAGCTTTTACGAACCAAGTCAGATACATGACAGAGGTCAGCTGCAAAGAGTAAAGCTTCAGTTTTATCTGAGAGGTCATTATTAAAGATAGTCTCACGTACTAAAGAAGTAGGTGCACGGATTACTTCTACAGGACGTTTATAGTGTTCTTCTAAGAATTCAGCTAAGCGTTTAATGAGGGTAGTCTTACCTACACCGTCGTTACCTTCAAATACACAAAACATATTTACTCCCCCATAAAAGTAACAAAATACACAAATCTAAAAGAAATAATTAGACAGTAAATAGGAGGAGAAGCTAATAGAGCTATAACTAGGTCTCCTATAAAGTCTTCATATTTTCTAAACATGGTTATCCTGTAATGAAATTAAGAATTACAGCGAACACAGTAGCTACAAGAAGTAGACAGGAAATAGAAGTAAGATTCAGAACCAAGTTAAATAAAAGGTTCTTCATAGACTTTTTATGGTCATCCATATATCTCTCCTTAAGTAATAATTAAAAAGCAAATAATAGCTAGAGCAAGCACTAAGGAACCACTAACAGTTTTAATAAGAGTAATGTCAAGGGTTGTGCTTAAACTTTTAAAAGTATCCTTAATGGTGTTAAGCATATTAATGTCCAAAGAGAATAACTCCGAGCATGAAGCTAATAGCTACAAAGATGAAGCAGATACAAAGAATATTCACACTAGGTTGAATAATATGTTTTAGGATTCCTTCTAAGATATTCTTAAAAGATTTCATAAGAACCTCCTTACCATTTACAACGGATGAAATCAATAGCCCAAGCAAATGCAGCAATACCTACAATACAGCCTAAAAGCTTAAACATAGGAAATAAGATACACATAACAATGTCTTCCACTAATTTTTTAAATTTAGAAAGCATATTTTTCTCCTTAATAAAAAAATAAAGAGCAAGTCTGCTAAGACTTGCTCTTTATCATTATTCTAAATATGACTTCTTAAAGGGAACAGTTAATAATCTGTAGATTCTTAATAAAAATTTGCTGATTTGGTTCTTCTTGTTCATCCTCTTCAGTGTCATCATCTTCGTCCTGAGGATCTTCTTCTTCTTCAGTATCTTCAGGATACCAAGTAATGACGTTGTAATCCCAGTTTAAATAAGCGTCCCACTCACCTTCATGCTGACGGAGTAGATGTTCAGTCATAATCCGAGCCAACATAAAGGGAGTAACCTTCATATCTTCTAAGGCTTTGTACATAGCGCCAGGATAGTGTTTAGCAGCTTGTAATAACTCTTCATAATTGTCATTGGCTGCATTTAAATCCTGAAGCTCTACACTCTTAGAAATCTTGTTGAATAGTTCAACAATATCTGAAGGATTAAAATAATTTTGATTCTTTAAGTCAGTCATATTTACTCCTTATGCAAATTTGAATTTACGAACCACTAAACAAATATTTAAGATGTTAGTTGAGACAATAGCAACTACACGTAATACTTTGATAGCAGTACCTAGAAATGCAAACATTAAATACCTCTTTTGTTAAAGTGAATTTGTCCTGTAGGGAAAGTAGTATTTAATTCTTAGTAGTAAAAAATAATTGTTTAATTGCGTAGAAAACTACAAGACAAAGATAAATGATGAATATGGGCACTGAAAAAGCCCACACAAGCATTGATACACCTGCAAAGCAGGCTATAAAGATTAAGATGAAACAGAGAGCTTGAATTTTTTCTAACATAGCTTATCCTTCTCGTGCATGAGTAATCTCGTCTTTAGAGTCTTGATACTTACCGTCATAGACGTCTACAGGGTTACTGAGCGTTAGGAAGAGTACTTGAGCAATACCTGAACCAGCAGGGATAGTGAGAGGCTCAGTGCCATGATATGAGAGTCCTAGGGTAAGATATCCATTCCAACTTGGTTCAATTACTACAGTGGGTAAGTTTAAACCTCGACGAACCCAAGTAGACTTATTCATTACAAGTCCACTTAAGAAGGATGGCATTTGAAAACATTCAAGAGAAGAGATTAAGACATATTGAGTATTAGGAAATTCTTCCTTTACTCCATCTTGCCAACGAGTTACTTTATTATTCTTAGGATCGAAGTAGATACTTTGTTTGGTTCTAATATCATAACCAGATTCTGCTAAACCATAGCTGGTAGTAGTAACACCTCGAACCTTCTTCTCTTCCATATTCTTAATGGGAGCAGCGTCTAATAAAGCGTCCTTGTTAATTAACATATAGTCTCCTTAATCACATTTAATGGGAATTACTTTCCCATATTCAGGTTTCCATTGAACAGAGATATCTGCGTCATATTGAATGACACACCACACAACAGGTGTTGATGGCTTAGGCATGGGGTCACAGATTAAATCACTAAATACAACACTAGCTGTTGGTTTGTTCTTTTGAATCCATTCATACACTTCTTCTAATGAGGTACCTCCTCGACCTTCTACTTCAAGATATTCAAATTCTTCATTTTCATCATAAGATACTGGTTTATTAATAGAAGTATCAAAGGTGATTACAGTAAGCTTCTTAGGCTTAAGTTCATCCTTAATGAATTTAATTTCAGAGTTGAAAGCAACAATCTGGTCTTCAGTAACAGAACCAGAAGTATCAATGAAATAAGCTAAGTGTTCTAATCTACCTTCATCTTCTCCAGTAATACTTGGGAAGTAAAAATCTTGAATACGACGTGAAGGACGTTTCCAAGAATAGTCTTGGTTCTGATAAGTTTCTTTAAAATAGTCTTGAAGTTCTTGCTTCCAATTAATCTTAGGAGCTGTGAACTTATTTAAGATTTCTAATACATCTTTATTAGAAGTAGTACCACAACTATGTACTGCAGTAGATACTGCTCCTAGGATTTCTGAGACAATTGAGTTTTGGAGTTCTTCATTGTTTGAATCCAAAGGAGCCAAGTCCATGTAAGGGCTATCAGGGTCAACTTCGTCTTCTGGTAAGAGGTTGTAGATTTCTTCTTCAGATAAGAACCTATATTGTTCATCAAGTAAACCTCCTTCAGGCATATCAAGGGAGAAGTCTTCTTTAAGCATAAGATTGATATGGTAATCACAAGCCATATTCCAACGAGACCTATCTTTATTCCCACACCTTAACTGGTGCATTTTGGCAATATGCCATAACTCATGGAATAAAAGAAAAGCTCGTTCAGAAGTATTATTTAAATTCTTAAAGAAGTCAGGATTAATTTGAATAACTACACCATTGGTTCGTGCAGTTTCACATTCCTCGTTGAATTCAACAGAACACTGACAAAGTAGAGGAGCTAAGAAAGCAGAAGATTGTACAGAATCTGAGAAGATTTTTAACTTTGCTTTATCAAGCAATTTGGTTAACTCATTCATTTTCTTCCTCATTAGGTTTAGCAGTTAATAACATTAAGTCTCTATACTTTTGGTTCCAATTGCAGTAAAGACGGAAGAATACATCTGAATCTAATTCAACTTCACCTTCATAGGTATACTTTCCATTTTCATCAACGAACAATCCTCCTGTTAAGGTCTTTGGATAATGCTTAGAGGATTCCTTAACAATTAAAAGATAGAGTCCATCAGGATTCTTCTTGGAAGTGTATGTAATGAAGTACAAATAGATTTGTTTGATTTCATCTAAGCATTCCCTACCTAAACTAATAAACTTGTCTATGTCTTTCCAAGTAATCAAACGAAGATTCTTTTCCATTTAATTACTCCTTTAAAATAAGAATAAGCCTTGGATTCAAATTTGGATTACGAACCAAATAGCTCTCCAAGGCTTCATTTACTGAGTTTGCTTTTAAAACCTTCTTTAGAAATCCTTGATAATAAATCTTATAAAAGCATTTATTAATCTTTGGTTCTTCTTGTTCTTCTAAATCTAAATTAGGCATAGGTTATTAATCTCCTGTTAAGAAGTCCTTTAAATCAGAAGCAATCTGAATAGTGGACTTATGGGTTACTAATGAGGGATGGTTGCTAAGAATCATACGATAGAATAAAACCCTAAAGGTAATATCCATACGAGAGAGATACTTACCATAGATTTCATACTTCTTAAGAGCTTCATCCTGTTCTTTTGCTTGATATAAAGATTCAACCCTATCAATCAAACAAGTAGTAATAGCCCATTTAATAGGAATCTCTACAGGAATTTCTGTATGTTCTGGGTCCTTCTCAATAGAATCAATAGAAGGAAGTCGATTAAAACAGTCTGTATAAGTTTGGAAATCTAAAGCTACAGCTTCTCCAACAATCCCTGAGAACAATGGTAAGTATTCCTTCATGGAAGCGTCAGGGAGGTTCTTAAGGACTTTAGAGAGGAACTCCCAAGTACGAGGAGAAGCATATGCGTCTTGCTTAATGGAAGGGTCAAAGGTCATTAAGTTAGATGGTTTCATATTCAAGTAAGAAACCACACGAGTATCTAATTGCTTTGGAATTGCATAATGCTTGAGCCAATCTTGAGTATCTACTTGAACAAATAAGTTAACTAAACGAGAAGTTAAAGCTGAACTCATAGGATTGGTAATAGCTTTATCAGAATCTAAGTTACCTGCACAAATGATAAAGACATCTTCTCGAAGTTTATGGTTCCCAACCATACGATCTAATACAAGCTTATAAGCAGCAGCTGATACAGAACGGGAAGCTGAATTAAATTCATCAAGGAATAAAATAGTTCCTTGCTTACCTTTAGGTAACTTAGAACCTTCTACTGGAAACATATCAAAAGGAATAAATTCAGCAGTCCCATCTTCGTTAAAGCGAGGTAAACCATGTAAGTCTACAGGGTCACATTGACTTAAACGAAGGTCAATAAGTTCAAGGTTATACTCCTTTGCAAGTTCCTTAACTAAGGAACTCTTACCAATGCCAGGAGAACTACGTAAGAATGGGACTAAGCCACTCTGTAAACAGATCTCCACATAGTGTTTAGCAGTATGCAGATTTACAGCAATATGAGACATTATTGGTTCTCCTATAAAAAATAAAAACCCAACAAACATTTGCTTGTTGGGTTTTCTAGTAGTTATTACTAGTTGCTAGTAATTACATACTCTTTCTATCCTTAATCTCTGCCATCTTAGCGTCATTCATTCTGGACTTACCATTAATGTTTGAATACCCAAGGTAGCCGCAAACGCGTGAGATAACGCTTAAATGGGCTGAACCACACTTAGGACACTTCATATCTTTTACATTAGTGGAATGAGAACCACAGTCCTCACAATAAGCTGAGTCAAAGTTTACACCTTGATAGAAGCCCATCTCCATTCCTCGCATAATGATAGCTTTAGTTGCTTCAATATTTTCAGGATTATCTAATCGAACATATTGAATATGACCACCTTCAATTAAATGAAAGAGTTCAAACTCTTCATTTTGTTTTTCAAAGGGAGTTACATCTTCTGCAACATTAAGATGGAAAGAGTTTGTGTAGTATTCTCTACCTTCAAATTCATCTACACATTTATGGTCTCGACAGTACTTATGGTACTGCTTCATCTGAGTACCACAGAGAGACTCTGCAGGTGTTCCATATAAAGCATACAAGTAACCATCTTCCTTCTTAAACTCATTAACTCGATTAAGAATATGTTCTACAACCTTCTTAGCAAACTTAGCATTACCTTTTAAACCTTTACCTGTATGAAGGATTGTAAGGTCATCTAAGCCTGAGATACCAAAGGAAGCAGTCATATACTTGACTAAGTCTCCAATGTTCTCTTCAGGTTTTCTAAAACCTTTATATAAACCACCTTGAGTAAAGCACATTGGATTAGTACTTGCCTTAGTCTTATAAAGAAGTTCATAACGTTTGATTAAGAACTCACGGATTAGTTGAAGGTTATGGTCTAAGTCTTCAAAGAATGCTCTACCTTCTTCCTTGGCTCTCTTATAAATTAAAGGTAAGTTAAGAGAGACTGCACCAATATTACAGCGACCAATAGTAATATATTCATTGGTCTCTGGGTCCTTCCAGAGGCTTAGATAAGCACGACAACCCATAGGAGATGTAATTACTCCATGCTCCTTATAGAGCTTGCTAACAGTCCCATACTCGCTTGTTAGAGATAAGTAGTCTGGATACATACACTTGCTTGAACATTCAAGAGCCTTTTGAAAAAGAATCTTATGGTCTTCATCTTCAGCAATCTTATTCTTATCATATAAATAAACAAGCTTAGGGAATACTACTTGCTTATCACCATGACCTTTTAATCTAACTTCTAAGATAGTTTCCCCAACCATACGAACAAATAACTTATCTAAGTCATTCATCGTACAGTCCCAGGTACCAAAGGTTAATGTAGTAAATGCAAAGTCTCCTCTAGAACAAGGGACAGTATTTAACTTAAGTTCTAAAGATTGGAAACCTTGTTCTAATTCACGCTTAACCTTCTTTAATGCACGTTCATGATAGAACTCATGTGTCTTCACAGGGTTATCTTCTTGAAGTTCTGTGAAGTAATGGTCATAAGACTTCTTACAATAAGGAAGTAAAGCCTTATCAATCTCTGCAAGTGTAAAGCCACCAAATTGCTGAGCTGTAGAGACTAAAGTAATATCACCAATAACTTGTAAAGCACTAAGAACACTGTTTGGTTCTGTATAAGTTACATTAGACATTGTGAATCCATTCTTAAGGACAGTCCCAATATCAAATAAACAGCAGTTACCTGTTGGAATTCCTCCTTCTAAAATGAAGGAATGGTCATCTTCAACAACTAAACACCAAACATCTTCATAACGTTCAGTAGATTCAATTGAAGAAACTCTCCAAGCAGTTCGTTCTTCTGCTACTTCATATAAACAATAGCGCTTGGTTCCTGATTTACGCATACCTTTATTAGTTTGCTTTCCTGTTAAATCATGTTGAGCACTCACATAAAAACCAGCAGTATGTAATAAGTTATAGAGAATATTTTCTTTGTCGTTACTTACAACAATATCTCGATATTCTCGCTTAGAACCACGTAGTTCTTTACCTCCATCAGCATTTAATAAACCATTGATAAAAGCAACCTTATCTTCATGGGTCATAAAATCTAAAGGAGGAATTACTTTAGCAGTATCTGCCATCCATACCATTTGGTCTCCACACCATCCTTTACAGTCTGGGGTTGTTACAGTATGCCCACACTCTGTAAAGCGATAAGCATACTTATTCTTATCTCCACATAAGCGTACAGTACAGGCTGAGGCTTTAGATTGAGTACCATCTCCATATAAGAAGCCTAAACACCACATTTGCTTAGTGCGTGGTGTTTGTTCTTCCCATTTAAAATTATGTAATCGAGGAGTATCACAAAGGATATCTCCTACCTTAAGGTTAGTAGTTTCTTCGTTATTCTTTAATAACCAACGATGATTTGGTGTTGCATAAATAAATAGTTCTTCTCCTCGACTACGATAGAGACCCACCTTATTTAGTTTTTGTTTACCAAAACATTTAACTGTAGCTTTTTTCCAGTTACCTAAATGAGAAGGAACTAATACAGTATCTCCATCATTAAAGTCTTCAAAAGAAGCTAAACCATCTGAAGTAATAAATTTAGTTTCTTTTGCAAAACAGTTAAAGCTACCAAAGATCATATCTCGAAGGTCATGAATATAGAAATCACCTCGATTAATATATTCTTGTTCTGTCTTGGTTAAATAGAATTTAGTATAGAGACTCTTAGTCAAGTAACCTTTAATTAACGAGCCTTTAGTAGAAATAAGAGAGCTATCAAAGTTAGCATTTTCATTATCACCCAAGAATAAAACTCTATCAGTCTCTGTCTTTAACCGTTCAAACTCTCTTACATAGCTTGTCTTATAGTCTCGATACTCCTGATAAGAATCAGCTACAGCATTTAAGTTAGCTTCACGAAGACACTTAATAACACCAAGATGAATATCCTTAGTGTTTACATCAAAGGTACAGAACAGTCTGTCAAAGTACTCTACTACTTCATCTGCAAATCTATTCCAATCTTCAGGTGTTAGCTCATATCCAACTCTCTTAGCTGCCATAGTTACAGCTAAATCAATCTTAGAAGAATCCCAAGGTTCTCTTGAGCCATCCTTCTTTGTAATGTATGTGTTCATGGTTCCTCCTTAAGAGATGAAATTTTGTAGTTTATCTTTGTTCTATAGAAATTGCTATGACAATTTCAAACCCAAACAATTTTATATAAAAAAAAAAATTACCTACCCTTGAGGAAGGGTAGGTATTCAGTATTAGCAGAGAGAGTAGTTAGCATTAAGGACTCGTTCCCATAAGTTTGGGTCGTCCTTAGTAATGGTAACTACCTTCTTCTTTACAGCTTCATTGAAAATCTTTTCATACAGATTCCCTTTAGCTACTTGAGCTAAACAGATATTGTATTGCTGACGTAAGTCATTACCATAATTAGGTAAGCAACGGAAGGCGTCATGAATACTAATAACCTTAAAGGGTTTAGCAGGATAAGTTTCAATGAATTCTAAGATAACATTTGGTTCTACGATATCCTTAGTATCATAGGTAATGAAGTCCATAATACGAGCAGATAAGAAACCAGTTAACTTATACTGGTTCCAAAGTTCTGCACACATCATACGCTCATAGGTAAGTTCATGAGTATTGTTAGAGGCTTCACTCGTAAGTACTCGCTTAACATATTCAAGTTGCTGAGGCTTGAACATACATTTACGTTGAATTTCACGAACGATAAGAGCGTCGATACTATGGATTAAGTTAGGACCTAAGCTACGACCATTCTTCTTAGGTGCTTTGATGGTCTTATTAACTTCATAGCGTACACCATAGAAGTCAAAGTTAATAGCTTTAGTATTTACTACATCAAAGTGTGCATGGAATAAGTCAGGCATTACCCATTCATACTTATCAATATCAGGATTCCATGCGTCTAAAGCAAGATTACGAATAGAAGAAACAGCTGGGGAAAGTTCTTCAATACCACTAAGGAAGATTTCTAAATCTTCTTCAGAAAAGATTTCAGCAGGTACTTGATTAGAACTATAACCCCAAGTCATAAGAGCTTGCTTAACTTCTTCTCGGTCGTAATCCCCATGGAATTTATCCTTAAGTTGATTATAGATAAGCGTGTAGTAATCAGCACAAGTACCGTCATCAGTATCAACTACATTACACATCTTAGCTGTAGCTTCATCACCTAATGCACAAGCTTGTAACTGGGTACCAGAAGACGTAGCGTCTAAGCTAATAGGATAGTAGTTAACTTCACCATTACAAGCTTTACGATAAGCAGTAATAGCAGCTAAGTACATTGCTGGAGCCTTAGCTTCAGATACTAAGTTCTCAAGCTCATCTCCATGTTCCTTGGTCCATTGAAGACGTTCTTCATAACGCTTCTTGTCAAGACCAAAGTTATTAGCCACGTCAATCTGCAGATATTCTAAAGCAGTAAAGGTCTGCATAATATTAACTCCTTAATTAATATACTAAAAGGAAAGTATTATTCTGAATGGTTAAGAATGAATTAGTTTTATCTTTCCAAGTAATCTTTAACCATTTATTTTCTAAGTTTTGTTCCATGGTTTTAACTCCAAGTTCTGCAATCTTAGTTGCTACTTTTCTTAAACCATGTTCATAACTAAAAGCTCCAGGGTGTGTGCCAGAGTCAAAGTTATTAATCAACCAAGTTTTAAATTGTTTATTAATAAGTTCTTCTTTTGGAAGCTTATCTTTAGCAACTAAAACTTCATCCATTAAGACAGTAAATAATTCATTGTCTTGCATAATGTTCTCCTTTAAATAACTTTTTCACCTTCAGCAAATAATACTGAAGCTTTACACCAGTCAGTACCTTGAGGATTAAAGTGGTAACCACCTGCATAAATTCTTCCACGAGTATCATAGTTATGCGTTACATAAACGGTTTTGTCTTTAAGCATTTCTAATACTTGCATTGAATCTTTGCAGAACTTTTTATAGTTCTTAATCCTTTTAAGATAATCTTGGTAAGACTCTCCAATCTTAGGAGCGTCTAAGTTATGCCATTGACATTTGATTTGAGATACAACTTCAAAGTTAATCTTTAATGGAATGCTATTAACTCTATTAAGATGATCTAAACAAATATCTTTATCTTCTTCAAAGCCATGAAGCATTGCTGACTTTGCAAAGGTGTAATAGCCACAATGCTTATTATCTTTTACCTTTTTAGGTGGACAAACCATAGGCAAAGGATATTGGAATAAAGCCATAGAGTCTTTAACATCTTGGCTCAAGTCCCAATGCATAATAAAGATTCCTAATGCTGGGTCAAAGTCAATGAGGTCTTTTTCAACACACTCAGTTAACTTCTGTTGGATCTCTTCAAGTTCAAACCGAGCACAGAGAGCACCAACCATCACACCAACAGGAATTCTTTTATGCAAATAAGCAATCTTTAATACTTGGAGTTCAAAAGGATCTTCAGTAATCTCTTTAAACTCTTCAGTAATCCTTGAGGACTCTAAGTTCTTAGCATAAAGTTCTTCAAGTTTCTTTTGTTCTTCAATTAAGTCAATCACAACAGTCTCCTCGTTGACTTAAAGGGTAGGCTACATTGGCTGTAACCTACCCTAGTTATTACTTCTGGTTGTAGTACTTATTCCAGTACTCTACATATTCTTGCTCAGGTACTGGAACTTTCCTCTTACCTGTAGCAAAGTCTACTTCCTCCTTCCATAATGTATAAAAATCTTTTGCTTGATTTGTTTTAGTTTTAACCTTAGTCTTAAAGGTTTCTTTCTTTGGTTCTAAGTCATAAGCTTTTGGTACTACTTCATGTACAACTACTCCTACTGCTAAGAGAGGAAGTAACCAACTGAATAACCAAACACCTACAACTACTGTAAGGATTACTAATAACATTTCCTTCTCCTTAAGCCCTACATAAATAATCCTTTAATTCAAACAATGCTTTATAAAGAGCACGCATACTCTTTTCACTTAACTTATTACTATGCAAAGTCAAGAAGTCCCTGACTTGTTCAATCTCTTCACAGATAAACTCTTGTTCTAAGAAGAGGTCTTCATTAGACAGTCCCTTGTACTGCTTAGGAAGGTTAATAAGTTCAATGAAAGTATTTGCAAAATCTTTAGACATTTTAAAATCCTTTATTTTAATGGACACTTGTCCACGAACAACACAACGTGTTGGAGGGAGGATGGATTATCCTCCCTTGGTTCTACTCTTTAGTAGTCTTCCTCTTCTTCCCTATACATAGTTAAGTAAGAACACCTTCTACTTCAACAGCTAAGTAGTCAGGAAGTTTACCCAGGTCTAAGCGGTCAAACTTGGTGTATAAAGATTGAAGTTTATCCACGTTAGAGAAGTCAACCTTATCAAAATCCTTGAGGAGTTTAATGGCGTAATTCTGAGTAGACATAATGATTTTCCTTTTAAGTTAATTTAGGTTAAAAGAAGATTTTTTAAACAGTTTTGTTTTTAGGAATAAAGAATTAAGGGGAAGCTTTGTAGCCTCCCCTTATACCCAATTACTGGAACAACTGAGTAATTAACGAGTCAACCGAGGGAACTTCAATATTAGTTTGGTTCACCTGAGCAGGATTGTTAATCTTAATCAGCTCACAAGAGAGAGTTAAACTCTGGTGTTCACCCCAGTTCAACTGGTTAGCACCCTGAAGGATTGCGTCAACTACATTGTTATGCAACATTGCCTGAGCAATCCATTCCTTGTTATCAGAGTTAGGATTAATCTTAATCTTTTCAAGACGGTCAAGAGGAATCCCACCCTTGTTCAAAGAGATGAACTTACCATTGACATTAACGCCAATGTTAATCCAGTATTCAGAACGAGGAAGTTCGTTGTTGTTGTTGGTGGTAACAGGGGTACGAACGTTGTTGTTAACTAAAACAGCCATGATATTTTCTCCTTGTCATGGAAAGTTAGTAGGAAGAAGAGAACCAACAGCGGTCTCTTCCTTTCATAGAGCGCAACGAAGTGCGCTCGGTAGATGGAACGTGAAGAGTGCTAGAAAACAGAAGAATCTTTATCGATGATGGTTTGGTAAGTACATTTCCCAGTTGCTGGGTCATAGTTAAAACTTACAAGCTTTTCATCATCAGCCATAGTAAAGAAGATGTACTTACTGACAAGAGCAATAGCTTCTTCAGAGTCATAAGCTAATGCTGGGTCTACAGTCAAGTCTTCAAAATATTGTTGAGCATAAGGCATTGCCTTAAGGGTATTTAAGATGGACTTAACTGTACATTCTTTGTTAAAGGCGTCAATCATTTTGAAATCCTTTTGTGTTTAAGTAATGTTTAGGTAAAAGGGAGGATGAACCTCCCTTTATTTTTGGTTAGACGATAAAGATACTTAACTTATCTTCTAAACTAAGTTTTCTCCAAGATATAGAACCAACAGTTGGTTCTTTCATGAAGGACCTCGAAGAGTCCTTCAAAAATGATTTTCTTTTTTGGGTCAGAGAGTAAGAATAAACTTACTCCAAATCCCAAAGATAACTACAACACTTGTCATAGTAAGTACATCTTTGTACTCATGTTCATTAGGTACTAATAACATTACAAGCAATGCTATTACTACCAAAAGAACCTGAATAACATTACTTAAAATATTATTGTTTGACATGATGACTACCTCATTTAAACAGTCTCTTATCCAAAAGGATGGGAAAAACACAGGCTAAAGGAACAGTCTCTTCTTCCTCCCGCCTGTTCACAAACCCCTCGAAGAGGGGTCATGTGACTACAGTTTAAGTGACTATAGAGCTTTAACCCTAGTACATTGCTGTACTAGGGCTGAGCTTTAGAACGGGATGTCTTCCTCTTCGCTAGGGAAGTGTGCCTCTATGTCGAGAGGTACTTGAGGAAGAAGGTCGCTGGCTTTCCAGAGGTGGTCGATGATTTCATGAGCCACGTCGTGAGGAAGCCACTCGCAGTACTTATCACGGGAATCTTCCTTCCACTCTTCTTCTTCAAGGGCTTCCATGCCCATAAAGAAGTTGATAAGACCATTGAGTTTGTTGGCGATGTTGTCTGCGTTTTGCATGACACTCTCCTTAAAGGGTGAGCCTCCACTATGGAAGCTCTTCATAGAGGTAACGAAGTTACCCTTGTGAATATATTAGTTGAGCGCCCCTACCAGGCAGAACCTAGTAGAGGCAACTCTTAGATGGTGTTAGGTGTAGTACTGACCCCAGGTTTCCTTGAACCTTTGGGCACGGTTTTCATCCTGATTCACACGTTCGTAAATCTCTTGGATGACGTCGTCAGCACGTTCATAGCGAACCATGGCTTTCTTCACGTAGTCTCGCTTGGAGGCAATGAAGTCAACCTCTGCCTTGATTTTCATCTTAGCCAGCTTGGCTTCGATCATGAGGTCAAGGATGTCGCTGAAATTGGTTTTGTCAGACATGATTTTCTCCTTTATGTCTGGTTAATCTTCGTCGAGGGGACAACGTCCCCTCTTGGTTTATCAGAAGCGTACGCAAACTGGAATATGGTCGTCATCTTCCAACATCCATTTGGGTGTACCGCAGCGCTGTTGCACAGGTTTGTGCTGGTGCTTCTTCTGACAGATTTCCTGTTCGTGGTGAACGCCTGCGTAGTAGCCAACCTCAGCAGCGAGGATAAGAGCTACGATAACACAGAGGGCAGACAGGATTTTGATGGCAGTGTTCATGATGAACTCCAACGGTAGAGTGTAAGCTCACCATGAGCTTACTTCATGAAGCTAACGAAGTTAGCTGAATAGGTGCGAAGCACCTATGAGTGAGTACAATTCAAGTGACTACAGTCCAAGTGACTACGTAAACAAGGTGGGGTGGGTGTGAAAATATAAAGTGAGACTGGCGGGGGGGATATTTAGTTTATCTCCCGCTCAGCGGAGGGGACACTGCTATATCAAGTACACATATAAAATTCCTAAGGGACCCAATATATAAAAAATAACCTATATAGGGACCCATACCTCTGAGAGGCTATTACAGGCTCATACAGAGCTTCTTGGTTCATTCCTATATGATTTATCATCCCTCCTATATGAAGCTCTCAGAATGGCTGTATTAGGGTCTTAGATAAAAAAATCCCTACACAGAAAACTCTGTATAGGGACCCATCTTAATTAATTGAATCTGACCAAGGAATACCTGACTTAGCTGGGTCAGGGATTGCTCTAAATAAGAAGATACGATCTTCTTCAAAGATAATATCTACTCCTGAACCATCCATGAAAGTAACTTCAGCTCTACCACTACCATCATCATTAGGAATAAAGTCTACATAAGTATTTGGTTCATTAGAACCATCATTACTGTATTCAATAATAGTAGTAAGTACTTCAGCTACTTCTTCTCGATTAATAGGATTGTCATCTAAGACACAAGCTTTAAGACTAGATAAGAATACTTCACCTAGATTAGAGTCTCCTGCTTCATCATCAATAACTTCTTGAAGCTTTTCATTTAATAACTTTTGAAATTCATAAAACATTGGTGTACTCCTTTATTAAAGTAAGATTGAATTAAATAGATAGATATAACCATCCTCAAATACCATATCAACACAGGATCTATCTGTGAAGACAATCTTTACCATACCTGTTGATGTATTACCTAACTTAAGTTCAGGATATGTAGAGTAAACATCTACTACTTCATGTCTAAACTCATCATATAAGTCAAATAAGAAATTACAGTTATCATCTGTATCTACTAGAACATCTGCTTCAACTAAGCTTAAGAATTCAGATGAAAAGAGTTCTTCATCTTCATCAGATGGAAGATTACTTAAGGATTCTTTTAACAGATTAGTCATTGTTTACTCCTATAAATATTAGACCCACCAAAGCTTATAAGAATTAAAAAGAACAACACACTTGTAGATAAAAGGTAATACCTTACGTAGTGTCAACGTAGTAAGGTATTACCTTTTATCATATAGGATTAAAGTCTCTTTATATAAATACTCTATCCCCTGTCGTGGTGAACTCAGTTTAATGAAGAATCGTAGACTTGTCAAGGACGAGGTAGTTTGACTTTTGGTTCTTGGTTCTGTAGGATATCCAACATTAAAAACTAAAAGTAGGTTAAAAAGAAACCTACAAACTTAAATGTGAGGAACCAATGAGCCAAGAAGAGATTGCACCATTGTCTTTAGACGTAGTAAGAGCTTCAATGCCTAAAAACTTTAGATGTGTTGTAACCCAAGAAGTTGTAGATAAATTAAATGAAGTAAGTAAGGATGAACGAGTAAGAGATATTGTTAGAGATAACTTTGTAGCTTACTCTGATGTACTTCAGAATAATCATTATGGTGTTGACCAATATATTAAGGCTGTAACCTATGTATCTCATAAGCTAATGGGTAAAACAAACCAAGACGCTTATGCAATGACCTTCCCAGATAGAATGGCTAAGTTAGTAGCTGAAGGAAGGTCAGAAAAAGAAATTGCAGGTTATGTTTCAATGTATAACCGAGGAAAGTTAGTAAACCAAATCTTAGAACAGAGTATGGTACCTACTTGGGTATTGAACCAAGATATTTATCAGAAGGCTATTAATACTCAAGCTAGATTAATGGCTACTGCTGAAAGTGAAAGAGTTCAATGTATGGCTGCTGAATCTATCCTTAATCATCTTAAGAAGCCCGAACAAATTAATCAGCCTCTAGTTAATATTGATTTAAGAGATACCTCTGGTATTGAAGAACTAAAGGCTACTATGGCTTCTATGGCACAACGTCAATTAGAGTTGATTAAGCAAGGTGAAGATACTAGAACCATTGCAGAACAAAAGATTGTATTCAGTAAAGGAGATGATGTAGAAGATGTCACAGCTAATTAAACAAGAGTTAGATTCATGGTTAGATAAGGTTGACTACACTTATTTAAATACTAAGTATCAACCAACACCCTTTGCCTTAGGGTTTATTAATTTCATTAAATTAATGGTAGGTCAAGAAGGTGAAGGGAATAAGACTCCTGTTTATCACTTACGAGCTTTAGACGCCTTAACTACTAAAGACCCTTGGATTGTTAATTTATTTCATCGTGGTGCTGGTAAAGCATTATCTCTTGAATCAAGACTTCCTACCCCTACAGGATGGACTACTATGGGTGAAGTTAAGGTAGGAGATGAAGTTATTGGTGAGGATGGTAAACCTGCTAAGGTAACTCATAAGAGTAAGTTATTTCATAAACCAATGTATAAGATTACTTTGGTAGATGGTAGAACCTTAGATGTCTCAGAAGACCATATCAATGTTGTTATCTATAAAGGTAAAAGAAAAGATATTGTCACCAGCGAGCTTTACAGCCTCCCTGTGACGAAGAAAAGAGCAGATGGTACAGATACTCATCTAATGTTTATCCCCTCTCCTAAGGCTCTTAAATTAGCTGATAGAGCACTTCCAGTAGACCCATATACTCTTGGTGTTGTTCTTGGAGATGGTCATATTAGTTATGACTGTGGTTATCCAAGAGTTACAGGAGCAGAAGAAGACTTTGAACATTACTTTAAAAAGGTTCCATATGAGTGGGGTTCTATCTATAGAGATAAGAAGAGTCCTCATATTATTACTGTAGGTATTAAAGGTATTGGAGCCAAGCTAAAGGAATTGGGAGTTAATGTTCATGGGGATTGTAAGTTTATTCCTAAGGAATATCTAAGAGCTTCTTACAATCAAAGAATGGAATTATTACGAGGATTACTTGATACCGATGGAAGTGTTCATAAACATTCAGGAGTTGCTTTCTTTTATTCTAATAGTCCTTCTTTATGTAGAGGAGTTAAGGAACTAGTCCTTTCTCTAGGAGGAACTTCTACAATTAAAACAAGAAAGCCTAACTCTAAATATAGTTTTGTTGTTAGATGTAGCTTACCTGATTGTCCTGTGAGCCTTCCAAGAAAGGTTAAGGTATGGAAACCCCAAACAAAAACAAAGGTAGCAATTAAGAGTATTGAGAAGATTGAAGATGGTTATTGTCAGTGTATTGCTGTAGATAATAAGAACCATACATACTTAGCTGAGGATTTTATTGTTACTCATAACACTACCTTAATGCCTGAGTACTTAGTTCCTTATCTTGCTGTCTTTGGTGATTTACCTGGGATGGGAGATGTATCTGGGATGATGTATGTAGCTGACTCTATGGATAACGGTGCTAAGAATGCTAGAAATAATATTCAGCATAGAATGGAGTCAAGTGACTTTATTAAGAGTTGGATTATTGACGCTAAGTTCACAGATAAAGAATTAACCTTTACCAATAAGAATGGACATAAGCTAGGGTTAAAACTTTATGGTGCTAACACGGGTATTCGTGGTACTAAGATCTTTGGTAAACGTCCTACTATTGCTATCCTTGACGACTTAATGACTGATGAAGTAGCTAAGTCTCCTACAGCATTAAAGAATATTGAAGACGTTATTTATAAAGGTGTTATTCCTGCACTAGACCCAACAAGAAATAAAGTTATCTTTAATGGAACACCTTTTAATAAAGAAGACCCAATTGTTAAAGCAGTAGAGTCAGGAGCTTGGGTAGTAAATACATATCCTGTCTGTGAAAGATTCCCTTGTAATCCTGAAGACTTTAAGGGTGGTTGGGAGGACAGATTCTCTTATGAATATGTTCAACGTATTTACAATAGTATGTGTTTAATGGGTAAAGAAGACGCATTCTATGGGGAATATATGCTTAGACTTACAGCAGGGGATGATAGATTAATTCCTGAAGGCTGTATTAAGTGGTATCAACGAGAGTCATTATTGAAGAATAGAAATAACTTTAATTTCTATATTACTACTGACTTTGCAACTTCAAGTAAGAAGACTGCTGACTTCTCAGTTATTTCTGTATGGGCTTATAACGCCAATGGGGATTGGTTCTGGGTAGATGGTGTATGTGCAAGACAAACAATGGATAAGAACATTAATGACTTATTCAGATTAGTTCAGCAATACAAACCTCAGTCAGTAGGTATTGAAGTTACAGGTCAACAGGGAGCTTTTATTAATTGGCTTCAGAACGAACAACTTGTTAGGAATATTTGGTTCAACTTTGCTAGCTCAAGTAAGTCAGGAGACCCTGGGATTCGACCAGCAACTGATAAATTAACTAGATTAAATTTAGTAGTTCCTTGGTTCAAAGCAGGTAAAATGTTCTTTCCTACAGAACTAAAAACTAGTACTGTATTAGGAGAGTTTATGCAAGAGATTAAATTAGCTACAGTAAATGGACTTAAAGGTAAGGATGACTGCCTTGATACTATTTCAATGTTGGCTTATATGAATCCTTGGAAACCATCACAGGAAATTCCTACTAGCGAAGATAAGCTTGGTGTGTACTGGGCAGATCCAATTGCTTCTGAGGAATCAGCTTTATCATCATATATCGTATAAGGAAATTATGAACTTACAGAATGTTTTAGATAGTTTAGCTTCCTCAACTCTTAGCAATTGGTCAGGAGCAGATAAAGGAAGTATTAAACCTACAATGATTAAGACGGTAGTAAATGCTATCAATGACGCTCTTGTAAAGATTTATTCTGAAACTGTTGTTGAAGAACGTTCTCTTTACTTGGTGTATCAGGAAGGTATGACTAATTATGAGATTACTCCTGAGCACGTTGCTCCAGACCCAAAACAAGTTACACAGACAAAGTATCTCTTAACTCCTTTAAATGAAGAGTTTAAGAATGACTTACTTAAGATTCTTACAATCACATCTGAGGATACAGGAGCTATTCCCTTAAATAACTGTGGTAATCCAGCTTCAGCATTTACCCCAGTATTTAATAAGGTACAGATTCCTAATGGTAGACATCACGAAGTATTTTTTATTACTTATCAAGCGAGACATCCTGAACTTACTGAAGATGTTATGCAAGAACTTAAAATCCCTGCTCAAGTCTTTCCTATGTTGAAAGACTATGTAGGGTATTTAATCTATAGTGCTATTAATACTCAGCAGACAATGGCAGTAGCAGTTCAGTGTCTCCAGTCTTATAATGCTAATCTTCAATTGATGAAGGATATGGACTTATTGAACCAATCCTATTCACAAGACAGTACTAAGTTTACACAGAGGGGGTGGGTTTAATGCCAATGTTAGTATCAAATCCTTTTGGAGAAGATTCTAGAAGTTTCCTTGTAGGAAATGAACTAGGTGAATCCTATAAGGTAGTTAAGACAGTATATGAAAATATTGAACCTTTAAAAGAGATTGCTTCTAATCCTAATATTCAAACCCTAGTCTCTAAGATTGATGAAGTAGTTAATGTTTCACAGAACATGGACGCATTAACTGAATTAAATGCAGCATTAAATCCTGAGATTATGGCAATCATTCCTACTATTCCTGCTAAGGCTCAGGAGGTTGCTCAAGCAGTAGCTCAAGTTACTCAAGCTCAAACCTCTGTAGTTTCATTAGAAGCTTCTACACGAGGTTATAAAGAGGAAGTAGCTACAGCTAAAGTAGATATTGATAGGATTGGTCAAGAAGTTCAAACAACAAAGGATGAAGCTAATAAAGTACTTACTACAACTAAACAAGTACAAGCAGAAGTTCTTGAAGTAAAGACTCAAGTAGATTCATTAAGTGGTTCTCTTATTACTAATCTACAAGAAGTTAGAGATAAACATACAGAGGTTGTAGCTAAAGCTAATGAAGTTGCTACAGCTTCTACAGCAGTAAATAATGCTAAGACAGAAGTTTTATCTAAAGTATCTTTGGCTCAATCTTCAGCAGAAGGAGCCAAGCAGAGTGAACAAGCAGTAAATGCTATTAAGGAAAGTCTTACAGGTATTCAGACAACTGTTAATGCTACAGCAGAACAAGTAGCAGCTAATAAGACAATTGTAGAGACTAAGGCTAATGAAGCTAAAGCTTCTGCAGACGCTTCTGCTCAATCAGCTTTAGAAGCTAAGCAATATGCTTCAGACGCTTCAAA
>RCNI01000416.1_pt1 | contig 27046 bp, 21 predicted proteins | sample 2041151 | NCBI WGS metagenome assembly RCNI01 (sample SAMN09708214, study PRJNA481090) | feces metagenome | isolation source: feces | place: Antarctica: Albino Rookery | reverse complement strand
TGGACAAGGTGATTGCCGCCCATTGTGAGGTCAACGAACTACTGCACGGCGGCTACATCCACGACGGTGTCTATGCTGCCGCCCATGGTCACCGGGGCATTTGTTCCGAGAGTGAGTGGGCACAGATCGCCCGAGATTTGGAACTTTGCGCTGAGACGGGCTGCAAGTACCACGTTTGTCATATCTCCACCAAGGAGAGCGTGGAGATCATCCGACAGGCCAAGAAGAGCGGGGTGGATGTGACCTGTGAGACGGGACCACACTATCTGGTGATGGACGAGAACGATTTGCAGGAAGACGGCCGCTTCAAGATGAATCCACCACTGCGCAGCCGGGAAGACCGGGAGGCGCTGCTGGAGGGATTGCTGGACGGCACCATTGATATGATTGCTACTGACCATGCGCCCCACTCGGCGGAGGAGAAATCCCGGGGTCTGGCAAAAAGCGCCTTTGGCGTTGTCGGACTGGAAACGGCGTTCCCGGTGCTCTACACCAAGTTGGTGCGCCCCGGTATCCTGACGATGGAGAAGTTGGTGGATCTGATGGCCTATGCGCCCCGCCGCCGCTTCGGCATCCCGCTGAGAGAGGACCGCTGTGTGTGGGATTTGGAGCGGGAATGGGTCATTGACCCGGAGAAATTCCAGACCCGTGGCCGGGCCACGCCCTTTGCCGGCGAGAAGGTCTACGGCTATTTGCTGGAAACAGTCTGCGACGGGAAAACCGTCTATAAGGCAGAGAAATAAGTGTGTATTGTTGCTTTAATGCGTATACAGATAGATATTTGAGGATCATTAGGAGGGCTTTTTCATGGCGAAAAGAACAGATTTGAAGAAGATTATGATTATCGGCTCCGGCCCCATTGTGATTGGGCAGGCGGCAGAGTTTGACTATGCAGGCACCCAGGCCTGCCTGGCGCTGAAAGAGGAAGGCTACGAGGTAGTGCTGGTGAACTCCAACCCTGCCACCATCATGACCGACACCACCATTGCGGATAAGGTCTACATGGAGCCTCTGACGCTGGAATACGTGGCCCGTATCCTGCGCTATGAGCGCCCGGATGCCATCATCCCCGGTATCGGCGGTCAGACCGGTCTGAACCTGGCCATGCAGCTGGAGAAGAAGGGCATTTTGAAAGAGTGCCAGACCGAGCTGCTGGGTACTTCCTCCAAGAGCATTGAGGAGGCCGAGGATCGCGAGCTGTTCAAGGAACTGTGCGAGCGCATCGGCGAGCCCGTCATTCCCTCCAAGATCACCTACTCTCTGGAAGAGGCACTGGCAGCTGCCGAGGAGATCGGCTATCCTGTGGTGCTGCGTCCTGCCTTTACGCTGGGCGGCACCGGCGGCGGTTTTGCCTACAATCCCGACGAGCTGCGGGAGGTAGGTACCCATGCCTTCCATCTGTCTCCTGTTCATCAGGTACTGGTGGAGAAGAGCGTCAAGGGCTACAAGGAAATTGAGTTCGAGGTCATGCGTGACAGCGCCGACCATGCCATCACCATCTGCGGCATGGAGAACCTGGACCCCGTGGGCGTCCACACCGGTGACTCCATCGTGGTGGCTCCCATCCTGAGCCTTTCTGACCATGATTTGAAGATGCTCAACGACAGCGCCCTGAAGATCATTCAGGAGCTGAAGATCGAGGGTGGCTGCAATGTCCAGTTCGCCCTGAATCCCGAGACCTCTGAGTACTTCCTCATCGAAGTCAACCCCCGTGTATCCCGCTCCTCCGCTCTGGCTTCCAAGGCCAGCGGCTATCCCATTGCCCGTGTGACGGCGAAGATCGCTGTGGGTATGCTGCTGGAGGAGATTCAGATTGCCAATACCAACGCCGCTTTTGAGCCTCGTTTGGACTATATCGTGGCAAAAATGCCCCGTTTCCCCTTCGATAAGTTCGCTTCCGCCAACAACAAGCTGGGTACCCAGATGAAGGCTACCGGCGAGGTCATGGGCATTGGTGCCACCCTCAGCGAGGCCATGCTGAAGGCCGTTCGCTGCCTGGAAATCGGTGTCAATCACTTCCATATGGCCAAGTTCGACAATATGCCCAAGGACGAGCTGATTGCCTATGTGAAGGACTTCCGCTATGACAACATCTACGCTATTGCACAGCTGGTACGTCTGGGCATGAGCGTGCAGGAACTGCACGAACTGACCGCCATTACGGACGTTTTCCTGGATGTGCTGAAGAACATGGTGGACATGGAGAACGTCCTGAAGGAGAAGAAGGGCGACCTGAAGGCACTGACGGATGCCAAGGTGCTGGGCTTCTCCGATGCCTGCATTGCTGAGCTGTGGGGCATGAAGGAGATGGATCTGTGGAAGCTGCGTATGGACAACAAGATCATGCCTGTTTTCCGCATGGTGGACACCTGCCACACCAACGCCTACATTCCTTACTTCTATTCCAGCTATGTGGATGCGTTCTGCAACGGAAATGAGCATCAGTCCGTCGTGACCGACCGCAAGAAGGCGGTGGTTCTGGGTGCAGGCCCCATCCGCATCGGTCAGGGCGTGGAGTTCGACTACTCCACCGTTCATGCCGTATCCACCATTCGTGAAAACGGCTATGAGGCCATTATCATCAACAACAACCCTGAAACGGTTTCTACCGATTACACCACTGCCGACAAGCTGTACTTTGAGCCTCTGACCACAGAGGACGTGATGAACATTCTGCTCTATGAGAATGCACTGGATGTTATCGCTTCTCTGGGCGGCCAGACCGCCATCAATCTGGCAGCACCTCTGCTGGAGCGCGGCGTGAACATCATCGGCACCAACGTGGAGGCCATTGAGAACGCCGAGGACCGTGACAAGTTCGAGAAGATTCTGGAGCGTCTGGAAATTCCTCAGTCTGCCGGTCATGCCGTGACCAACATCGAGGCCGGTGTCCGTGCCGCTGAGGATGTGGGTTACCCCGTGCTGGTGCGTCCCAGCTTCGTGCTGGGCGGCCGCGCCATGCGGATCGTGGCTAATGAGGAGCAGCTGCGTGTCTACCTCAAGACCGCCGTGGAGATCGATGAGGACAAGCCCGTGCTGGTGGACCACTACATCATGGGTAAGGAAGTGGAGGTCGACGCCATTTGCGACGGCCGCGACGTATTCGTTCCGGGCATCATGGAGCTGGTGGAGCGGACCGGCGTGCACTCCGGTGACTCCATCAGTGTCTATCCTCCCTTCAGCATTTCTGACAAAGTCAAGGGCACCATTCTGAGCTATGCCAAGAAGCTGGGCCTGGGTCTGGGGATTGTGGGTATCTACAACATCCAGTTTATCGTGGACAAGGACGAGAAGGTGTACATCATCGAAGTCAACCCCCGTTCTTCCCGTACGGTGCCTTTCCTGAGCAAGGCCACCGGTTACAGCCTGGCCGATATTGCGACCAACGTCATTCTGGGCAAGAGCCTGAAGGAGCAGGGCATCTTCGACATCTATCCCGACGAGAAGAAGCGCTGGTTCGTGAAGGCTCCCGTGTTCTCCTTTGCTAAGATTCGCGGTCTGGACACCTATCTGTCCCCCGAAATGAAGTCTACCGGTGAGGCCATCGGTTATGACGATACCTTCTATCGTGCCCTGTACAAGGCATTGCAGGCATCCGGCATGAAGCTGCAGAACTATGGTACGGTTCTGTGCACCATTGCCGACAAGGACAAGGAGGAGGCACTGCCTCTGATCCGCCGGTTCTACAATCTGGGCTTCAACATCGAGGCCACGGAGGGAACCGCACGCTTCCTGAAGGAGCACGGCATCCGCACTCGTCTGCGCCATAAGATCAGCGACAGCCCCGACGATATTCCCGGTGCTCTGCGCCAGGGCCACATCGCCTACGTGATCAACAGCCGTGAGATCGGCTCTGACTCCGACAAGGCCAAGGACGGCTACATGATCCGCCGTCTGTCCGTGGAGAACGATGTGCCGCTGTTCACTTCTCTGGATACGGTCAGCGTGCTGCTGGACGTGCTGGAGGAGACGACGCTGACTATCTCCACCATTGATGCAGGTGACCGCGCATGAAGCAGTCCCTGTTCACCATCGTCGAAAATCAGCAGCTGGCCAAGGACATCTACCGGATGCGCTTGCAGGGAGATACCTCTGCCATCACGGCACCCGGTCAGTTTGTGAACCTGCTGCTGGATGGTTACTTCCTGCGCCGCCCCATTTCCGTCAACGATCTGGAAGGGGATGTGGTGACGATCATCTACAAGGTTCTGGGCGAAGGCACCCAGGATATGACGGCCTATCCCGTGGGCAAGAGCATTGATCTGCTCACGGGGTTGGGCAATGGCTACGCCACGGAAAAATCCGGAGACCGCCCGCTGCTGGTGGGCGGCGGCGTGGGGATCCCGCCCCTCTATCTCCTGTGCCGGCGTCTGCTGGCCCAGGGGAAGCACCCCCATGTGGTGCTGGGCTACAACACCAAGGACGAGATCTTCTTGGCAGAGGACTTCCGTGCTCTGGGCGCGGAGGTCACGGTTCTGACGGCGGATGGCTCCTTTGGCGCCAAGGGGTTGGTGACGGATGGCATTCGTGCCCAGAGTGATTACACCTACCTCTATACCTGCGGCCCCGAGCCGATGCTGAAGGCTGTCTATGAGGTTTGCCAGACATCGGGCCAGTTCAGTTTTGAGGAGCGCATGGGCTGTGGCTTCGGTGCCTGCATGGGCTGCACCTGCAAGACCAAGTACGGCAACAAGCGCATCTGCAAGGATGGCCCCGTACTGGAAAAGGAGGAGATCGTATGGTAAAGACAAATGTGACCCTCTGCGGTCTGCCACTGGACAATCCCCTGATTCCCGCCAGCGGAACTTTCGGCTATGGCTACGAGTTCGCAGAGCTGTACGATATCAATATGCTGGGCACCTTTTCCTTTAAGGGAACCACTGGAGAGGCCCGTTTCGGCAATCCGACACCCCGTATTGCAGACTGCCCCTCCGGCATGATCAATGCGGTGGGTTTGCAGAATCCCGGTGTGGATGCCGTGATTTCGGAGGAGCTGCCCAAACTGGCAAAGTGCTTCCACAAGCCGGTCATGGCGAACGTCTGCGGCAGTACCGTGGAGGAGTATACGGCTGTGGCTGAGAAGCTTGCCAAGTGCGACCAGGTGGGTTGGCTGGAGGTCAACATCAGCTGCCCCAATGTCCGCTGCGGCGGTCTGGCTTTCGGTACGCAGCCGGAAAATGCCGCCGAAGTGACGCGGGCGGTCAAGGCAGTGGCAGGGGAGAAGCCGGTCATTATGAAGCTCTCGCCCAATGTAACGGACATTACAGCCATTGCCCGGGCCTGTGAAGAGGCCGGTGCAGATGGCCTGAGCCTGATTAACACCATGCTGGGAATGCGGATCGATCCCAAGCGCCGCAAGCCCGTCATCGCCAACACCATGGGCGGTTTTTCCGGCAGCGCCATCTTCCCGGTGGCCCTGCGCATGGTTTGGCAGGTGTATGAGAGTGTTCAAATTCCCATCATCGGTATGGGCGGCGTGTCCTCGGCCAGAGATGTCATCGAGATGATGCTGGCCGGTGCCACGGCGGTGGGCATCGGTGCAGCCAATCTGCGTCAGCCCTTTATCTGCAAGCAGATCATCGAGGAACTGCCCTCTGTGATGCAGCAGTATCATATGAATTCTTTGAATGAAATTATCGGAGGTGCCCACCATGGCTAAAGATGTAATTATCGCCTGTGACTTCGCCAGCCGCGAGCAGGTCCTGACTTTTCTGGATCGTTTTCAGGGCGAAAAGCCTTTTGTGAAGATCGGCATGGAGCTGTTCTATGCGGCCGGTCCCGAGATCGTGCGGGAGATCAAGGCCAGAGGTCATAAGATCTTCCTGGATCTGAAACTGCATGACATTCCCAACACGGTGAAGAAAGCCATGGCTGTCCTGTCCTCTTTGGACGTGGATATCTGCAATCTCCACGCTGCCGGAACCTCCCGCATGATGGAGGCCGCACTGGAAGGTCTGCGCCGCGAGGACGGCACCCGCCCCTTGCTGATTGCCGTTACCCAGCTGACCTCCACCGATCAGGAGATCATGGAGAAGGATCTGCTCATTGACAAGCCTCTGGATCAGGTGGTGCTGCACTATGCTAAAACCGCTGCTGCTTCTGGCTTGGACGGCATCGTTTGCTCTCCTCTGGAGGCAGGCAAGGTCCATGAAGTTTGCGGCAAGGACTTCCTGACCGTGACCCCCGGTGTTCGTTTTGCCGGCGGGGAAGTGGGCGACCAGAAGCGTGTGACTACTCCTGCGCAGGCTCGTGAGCTGGGCAGTGACTATATCGTTGTGGGCCGTCCGATTACCGGCGCTGAGGATCCTGTTGCTGCATGGAAACGCTGCAAGAAGGAGTTCCTGGGCTGATCCGGGCCGAACCTGAAAGAAGAGGTGCATTCTATGAAAAGACAAATTGCTTCCGACCTTCTGCGTATCAAAGCCGTCTTTTTCCGTCCCCAGGAGCCTTTTATCTGGGCCAGCGGCATCAAAAGTCCGGTTTACTGTGATAACCGCCTGATTCTGACGGCTCCCGATGTGCGTGAGCGGGTGGAGCAGGCGATTGCGGACACTGTCCGCCGGGAGTATCCTGACGCAGAGGTTCTGATGGGCACCAGCACAGCCGGTATTGCCCATGCTGCGATTGCCGGCCATATTCTGGGCATTCCCATGGGCTATGTCCGGGGCAGTGCCAAAGATCACGGCCGCCACAACCAGATTGAAGGCCGCTTGGAAAAGGGCCAGAAAGTGGTGGTGGTCGAGGACCTGATTTCGACCGCAGGCAGTTGCCTCGATGTGGTCAATGTCCTGCGTGAGGCAGGCGCTAATGTGCTGGGCGTGGTCAGCATCTTTACCTATGGTATGCAGAAGGGGCTGGATCGCCTTCACGCGGCCGATGTCCGCAACGTCAGCTTGACAGACTTTGATACCATCGCTGCGGTGGCTGCCGAAAGTGGCTACATCGCTGCCGGTGATATCGAAAAGCTGCTCGCCTTCCGCAACAATCCTTCCGATGAAAGCTGGGTCACAAAATGAGAAATCTTATCAGTATCACCGATCTGTCGGTGGAAGAAATTGAAAACTTAATCAACACGGCGAACCGCATCATTGCAGATCCTGCACATTTTGCGCATGTCTGCGATGGCAAGAAGTTGGCAACGCTGTTCTTTGAGCCATCCACCCGTACCCGCCTGAGCTTTGAGGCGGCCATGTATGAGCTGGGCGGCCATGTGCTGAGCGTAGCCGGTGCGGCCACATCCTCTGCCTCAAAGGGTGAAAGCGTGGCCGATACCACCAAGGTGGTTTCCTGCTATGCCGATATCATTGCGATGCGCCATCCTAAGGAGGGTGCCCCTATGGTGGCGGCCCTGAATGCCTCCATCCCTGTCATCAATGCTGGTGACGGCGGTCACAATCACCCTACGCAGACGCTGGCTGATCTGCTGACCATCCGCCGTGAAACCGGTCGGCTGCACGATTTGACCATCGGCCTGTGCGGCGATTTGAAGTTTGGTCGTACGGTACACTCGCTGATTCAGGCCATGTCTCGTTATACCGGGATCCGCTTTGTGCTGATTTCTCCGGAGGAGCTGAAGCTGCCTGACTACGTCAAGCACGATGTCCTGGAGAAGTATGGCATTCCCTTTGAGGAGAATGCAGATCTGGAAGATGCAATGCCTGCACTGGATGTGCTCTACATGACCCGCGTGCAGAAGGAGCGCTTCTTCAATGAGGAGGACTATCTGCGCTTGAAGGATAGTTACATCCTGACCCCGGAGAAGCTGGAGAATGCCAAGGCAGAGATGAAGATCCTCCATCCGCTGCCCCGTGTCAATGAGATCAGCGTTGCCATCGACGATGATCCCCGCGCCTGCTACTTCAAGCAGGTGCTCAACGGCAAGTATATGCGTATGGCACTGATTATGAAGTTGCTGGAGGTAGAAGCATGAGAATCGAACCTATTCAGAACGGTATTGTGATTGACCATCTGACCGCAGGTCGCAGCCTGGAGCTGTATCATCTGCTGGGTCTGGAAAAGATGGACTGCCCCGTGGCACTCATCCAGAATGCCGCCAGTGAAAAGATGGGCTGCAAGGATATCATCAAGATTGGTGCTGATGTGCCCATTGACTTTGACATCATTGCCTATGTAGACCCCGGTGCCACGGTCAACGTGGTCAAGGATGGTTTCCTGTGCGAGAAGAAGTCGTTGACCAAGCCGAAGAAGCTGGTCAATGTCCTCAAGTGCGGTAACCCCCGCTGCATTACCTCGACCGAACAGGAGCTGGACCAGGTGTTCCTGCTCTCTGATACGGAGGAGGGCGTTTATCGCTGTATGTACTGCGAGACGCGTGCCAAGTAAAAAGATAAGAGAAAAGCCGCCCTTTTGGGAGGCTTTTTTGATGGATTCCACGGCGTGGATGCTTGTGAGGGCTTCGATCTTTTACTTGTGTACAGGTTTCGTTTCCTGATAGAACATATTCCAGTCAGTCTGATAGGCCCGCAGAGTGCACTCATCAAAGCAGACCATACGAACCTGCAGATGAGGATGTTCATATAGAAAATCCATGATGGTGTGCAGGGCGATGTGTGCCGCCTGCGGCAGAGGAAACCCATAGATACCCGTGGAGATCGAGGGGAAGTCGATGCTCCGGCAGCCGTGCATTACGGCGAGTTCCAGCGAAGAACGATAACAGGAGGCCAGCAGAGCCGATTCTCCCTGCGTGCCGCCCTGCCAGATGGGACCGGGGGTATGGATCACCCAACGGCAGGGAAGACGGTAAGCGGCAGTGATTTTCGCCTGTCCGGTTGCACAACCGCCCAACGTGCGGCACTCGGCCAACAGTTCGGGTCCAGCGGCCCGGTGGATGGCACCGTCCACGCCAGAGCCGCCTAAGAGAGATGTCTTGGCAGCATTAACGATGGCATCGGCATGGGAGGTGGTAATATCTCCTAAAACAATGGATAAAGGCATGATTTTCCTCACATTCGTAAATATTTACGGCATTTTTCCTGGGCTTCGGCGGCGATACGTCCTTCGTCTGCACGGACCAGATGACCGTCCTGTACGGTGATGCGCCCGTGAATAATGGTATAGTCCACCGGACCACGGACACCTACCGTTGCCAACACAGAGGCGGGATCAAAGGTAGCACCGACCAATTCCAGCCGCCGCTGATCGATCATAAAGAGATCGGCACATTTGCCCACAGCCAGAGAACCAATATCGTCCCGCCCCAATAATCGGGCGCTGCCGCAGGTAGCCAGCTTGAGAATATCGTATCCGCTGGGGGCATTGGCGCTGGAGGTAAGACGGTGGAGCAGGAAAGCCATGCGCATTTCCTCCAACAGGCTGGAACCATCATTGGAAGCACTGCCATCCACGCCCAGACCTACGGGAACGCCCAACGCAAGCATTTCCGGGATGCGGGAAACACCGGAAGCGAGCTTCATATTGGAAATCGGGCAGTGACATACGCCGGTGCCGGTACGGGCCAGTTCCCGCAGTTCCTCGTCATTGAAGTGAATACCATGAGCGAACCAGACATCGCTGCCCGTCCAGCCAAGGCGCTGCATATATTCCAGCGGGCGGATGCCCTCCCGAGCCAGCATAAACTGTTCTTCGTCCTTCGTTTCGCACAAATGCGTATGGAGTCGGACCCCGTACTGGCGGGCTAACTGGGCAGATTCGCGCAAAAGGTCTGCTGACACAGAGAAGGGGGAACAGGGGGCCAGGGCCACGCGATGCATGGCACCGGGAGCGGGATCGTGCCAGGTTTCAATGAGCCGGACACTGTCGCGCAGAATTTCATCAACTGTCTGGACTACGCTGTCCGGCGGCAGACCGCCATCCTTTTGCGACAAATCCATGCTGCCCCGGGAAGCATACATCCGTATGCCCAGGGTATCTGCCGCTTCAAATTGTGCGGCCAGCAAATCTCCGGCGTGAGCAGGGAAGACATAGTGATGGTCAAAACAGGTAGTGCAGCCGTGCTTCATCAGTTCGCCCAACCCAACGAGGGAACTGAGACGCACCACTTCGGTGTCCAGATTCTTCCAGAGTTCATAGAGCGCACGGAGCCAATCAAAGAGTTCCAGATTTTGCACTTGGGGCAGATTGCGGGAGAAAATCTGGTAAAGATGATGGTGGGTGTTGACTAGTCCGGGATAGCACAGCATATGGCGGCAGTCGATCACGGTTTCAGCTGTTTGCGGCAGGTTCGGCCCGATGGCACGAATCAATCCATCTTCGCAGTACAGATCTACATGGTGGAGAATCTGGTCTTGGTTATCGCAGGGGACCAATGCGGCAATCTGTTTGAGCAGGAGTGTTGCCATAGAGACACCTCAATTTCATAGAAATGGAGAAAGCCACCGCAGACATGCTTTGTCTGCGGTGGCTTTTGCGGATGGTTTCAGCGCCCGCAGGACTGCTGCAACGGATCTCAGCGATCCTCGCGGAAATAGGACAGGCCCAGCGAAGCGGGGGGCTGCTTTTCCTTGTTATTGCGCAGACTGGACACGATCAGAACGATGACCGTGACAACATAGGGCAGAATTCTGTAAAGCTGGGTGGGGATGAAAGGCAACACCAGACGCAGATACAGAATCATCAGGGCACCAAAGAGAATGGAACCCCAGATGGCGGACAGCGGACGCCACAGGCAGAAGATCACCAGAGCCACAGCCAGCCAGCCGACACCGGCCAGACCTTCGTGGTTCCACACGCAGCCGGCAATGGTCATGATATAGACCATACCGCCTATGGCAGAAATACCGCCGCCGATAATGGTGGCCAAATATTTGTAGCGGATGACGCTCAGACCGGCGGCATCGGCGGTGGCGGGGCTTTCGCCCACCGAACGAAGATACAGACCCTTACGACTGCGGCTCAGGAACAGGAACATTCCTACGGCCAGCAGTACGCCCAGATAGAAGAAAATACTATGCTGGAAGAGGATCGGGCCGATGACGGGAATTTCCTGCAGAGCCTTGGGGAAGGGAGAGTTCAGGAAAAAGCCCTTCAACTCGTTGCCAATCGAGATATAACCGCCCTCCGTAACGCGCATCCGCTCACCGATGAACTGTCCGGCACCGGTACCGAAGATTGCCAGAGCCAGGCCAGTCACGTTTTGATTGGCACGAAGGGTGATGGTGATAAAACTGAAGATCAAAGAGCACAGCGCACCGGCCAGAAAGGCACAGAGGAGGGCTACGATGACAGCCAGGAAACCGTTGGCAAAGCCAGCCTTTTCCAGATAGTACACACCGGCCAGACCCATAGCACCACCGGTGAACATGATACCCTCGACGCCCAGATTCAGATTGCCGGATTTCTCGGTGAGGATCTCACCCAGCGTACCGAACAGAAGGGGGGTACCGTATGTAATGGCAGCGACGATCAGCGCCACAGCTAACGTAATGAACTCAGGCATTCTCGTTCGCCTCCTTTGTGGTGTTGCTTGCGTGTTTCCCGGACTTACGGTCGCGGAAAATCAGACGGAAATTGATGAAGAACTCACAGCCCAGCATACAGAACAACAGGATGCCGGTGATGATATCGGAGATGGAAGTGGGAACCGCCAGAACGGTTTGCAGCGTCTGGGCACCCTTTTCCAAAATTGCCAGCAGGGCGGAGATAGCCACCATAGCGAAAGCATTGAGCTGGCTCAGCCAGGCCACGGTGATGGCAGTGAAGCCGACGCCGCCAGCCACGCCATCGTTCAGCGTGCCATTGGCACCGGAAACGATGATGAAGCCCACCAGACCGCTGATAGCACCGGAAAGGAACATGGTACGCATCATAACGTGGCCCACATTCATACCGGCATATCGGGCGGTATTGAGAGAGTCACCAATGACGGCAATCTCATAACCGTGCTTGGTGTAAGTCATGTAAATGTGCATCAGCAGCACCAGGGCCAACACAATAATCCAGCCGCAGTGGATGCCCAGCACCTGGGGCAGGCAAGCATCCTCACCGAACTGGGGGATGATTTGGGTACCCGGCCGACCTTCCCATGGACCACCCTGCAGCCAGCGAACGATACCGATGACAATATAGTTCATCATCAGCGTGAACAGCGTTTCGTTGGTGTTCCAGCGGGCCTTGAAAAAGGCGGGGATCAGACCCCAAATACCGCCAGCCAAAGCACCAGCCACCGCCATGGTCAGCAGCAGCGCAGGGGCGGGCATCCGACCAACCCAAAACAGGGCAAAATAGGTGGCGGCGATGGCACCGGCTGTGATCTGGCCTTCTGCGCCGATGTTCCAGAAGCGCATCTTAAAGCAAGGGGCAATGGCCAAAGCGCAGCCCAGCAGCGGTACAGCAATCTTGACCGTTTGGCGGATAGCTGTCGCGCGGCCCAGAGAGCCGGAGAGAATGGTGCCATAGGCTGTAAACGGATTGACACCGGTGGCGGCGATGACAAAGCCGCCCAGAATCAGAGCCAGAAAAATGGAGCCAATACGAATGGCCCACATCTGCCAAAGGGGTGTGTTCTCACGCTTGGCCAGACGAATCAGGGGTTCATGTTTCTTCTGTTCCATTATTCTGCCTCCTTTCCGCCAACATGGGTCATCAGCAGACCGACCTCTTCCTTGCTGGAAGATGCGGTGTCCACGATACCGCTGACCTTGCCGCCGCACAGCACCAGAATCCGGTCGCACAGCTCCAACAGTACATCCAGGTCTTCACCGACATAGACCACGGCGACGCCCTGCATTTTCTGCGCAGTCAACAGGTTATAGATGGTATACGAAGTGTTGATGTCCAGACCACGGACAGCATAGGCTGTCATCAATACGCTGGGCGAGCTGGCAATTTCGCGTCCTACCAGAACCTTCTGCACATTGCCGCCGGACATACGACGGACAGGGAAGTCTGTATTGGGCGTAACAACTTCCAGGTCTTTCCAGATTTGCAGGGCCAGCTCGTTGGGGTCCTTGCGGTTGACAAAAATACCCTTACCCTTGCGCCAGGAGCGAAGCATCATGTTGCCTGTCATGCCCATGGAGCCAACCAGACCCATGCCGAGTCGGTCCTCCGGCACAAAAGCCATAGCCACGCCTGCCTTGCGGATCTGCATAGGTGTTTTGCCGACCAGATTGGAGGGAGCAGCCCCCTCGGGGGTATACACAACAGAACCAGAGGAGATGGGATGGAGGCCGGCGATACATTCCAGCAGTTCCCGCTGACCAGAGCCAGAGATACCGGCGATACCCAGAATCTCACCGCCCATAGCGGTAAAGCTGACATTGTCCAGACGCTTGACACCCTCGGCATCAAAGCAAGTCAGTCCCTGCACGTCCAGACGGGGGACAGGATGCTCATAGTGGGGGCAGTCGATATTCAAAGTGACGCTGTGGCCCACCATCATATCAGTGAGGGCCTGCGGATTGGTTTCGGAGGTGTTTACCGTACCGATATATTGGCCCTTCCGCAGAACAGCAACCTTATCAGACAGGGCCATCACTTCGTGAAGCTTATGGGTAATGATGATAATGGCCTTGCCGTCGGCACGCATATTGCGCAAAATGGCAAAAAGCTTATCGGTTTCCTGCGGTGTCAAGACGGCAGTGGGCTCATCCAGAATCAGAATATCGGCACCGCGATAGAGAACTTTGATGATCTCGACCGTCTGCTTCTGAGAAACGGACATATCATATACCTTCTGGGAAGGATCGATATCAAATCCGTATTTCTGGCAGATTTCCTGAACACGGGCATTGGTGGCCTTCATATCCAGCTTGCCTTCGTCCAGACCCAGCACAATGTTTTCCGCAGCGGTAAAAACATCGACCAGCTTGTAGTGCTGATGGATCATGCCGATGCCATAGCGGAAGGCCTCACGGGGAGAGGTGATGGAGACAACCTTGCCGTCTACCAAAATCTCGCCCTCATCAGGGTAGTAAATGCCGGAGAGCATATTCATCAGTGTGGTCTTGCCGCTGCCGTTTTCGCCCAGCAGGGAGAGAATCTCCCCTCTGTGCAGGCATAGGTTGATGTGGTCATTGGCCACGACATCGCCAAATCGTTTGGTGATATTTCGCAGTTCAATCGCGCAAACAGTTTCCAAGGCTGTCATCCTTTCTTTGCATGGGGTTATGAAAATTACGCTTATAGTATGGGAAATGGTGTGTTTTACTTACGAAAGAAAAAGAGGCTGCCGCGGGGACAGCCTCTTTTGCGTAAGTAGTCCGATTATTCGTCGGTAGTGATGCCGTCGATGTTCTCCACAAAGTAGGGAGCAGACTGGAATTCGGACTCGTGGAAGTAGCCGTCAGAGACAGCCTCTTCAGAATCGGCAGCGAAGTCGCCATCGGTATCCAGAGCGAAAGCGTGCTCCAGAGGCTTGCCGTCCACGGTGAACGTGGAGGTGTCGAATACGTGCAGGGTACCGTCCTTGATGGCGGACTCTACTTCAGCCAGCTTGTCGGCCGTGCCCTCAGAGGCAATGGCATCGTTCAGGGAGGTCATAACGACAGCGCCCTGGTCCATACCATGGCACCAATCTTGCTCCAGCTCGCCGCCGTTGACAATGGTCTCAATGGCGTGGATGAAGTAGACGGACCAATCGATACGGGTACCAATCAGAGAAGCCTTGGGAGCGATTTCGGTCATGTCGTTGTTGTAACCGGTGTGGAATGCACCCTTGCTCTCAGCAGTGGTAGCGGGAGTGGTGTTGTCGGAGTGCTGGGAAATCAGCACGCAGCCCTCATCGCACAGAGCGGAAGCGGCGTTGCCTTCGGCGGTGGCATCAGACCAGGAACCGACGAACTTCACCTTCATGGTGACGGAGGGGCACATACTCTTGGCACCCAGGTAGTAAGCGGTGTAGCCGGACTTCACTTCAGCGTAGGGGAAAGCACCGACATAGCCGATGACAGCCTTGGCAGCATCCAGCTTACCAGCATCGATCTGCTCCTGCAGCTTCATGCCAGCCACCACACCGGCCAGATAACGGCCCTCGTAGATGTTGGCAAAAGCGTTATGAGTGTTTTCCAGCTCATCGCGGGAGGATGCACTGTTGGTGCAGGCGATAAAGGTGATGTCGGGGTAATCCTTGGCAACCTTCAGCATGTGAGGCTCAAAACCAAAGGAGTTGTTGATGATGATCTCGCAGCCAGCCTCAGCCAGCTCCATGTTGGCGTCAGAGCACTTATCATCCTCGGTGATGTTGTACTTGACGATCCATTCCACATTGATGCCCTTTTCCTTCAGGGCCTTGGTAGCGGCATCCTTGCCGCGGATAAAGTTGTAGGTGTAGCCCTGATCGTTCTCGTCACCAATGCAGATCAGACCGACCTTGACGGTCTTGCCGTCGGTTTCGCTGTCCTTATCCTCGTCGCTGTTAGCGTTGCCGCAAGCCACCAGGCTTAGGGCCATGACGAGTGCAAGGATCATTGCAAGAAACTTTTTCATTCAAATGTCCTCCTTATAAATAGTGAGTTTCCCTAGGTTGAATATGTTTCGGACGGGCGAGTGAAAGTACCCTTCCATTAAAAAAGTATATAGGAATTTTTCCTAAAAAGCAACCGAAAACGGGTGTAAAACACAACATTCTGACAATTATACAAAACAAACGAGGGGCAAAATGTATATATGTCAGGAAATGGAGATTTTTCCACGATCGGTATAAAAAATACTAATAGAAGGGATAAATATAAGGAATAGGAAGGATGAAAAGGGTTCCCTATGCGTAGAAGAGCGTACCGGTTTTTCCGGCGATTCCGTCCTTGGCCTTCCCCAAAGCCGTAATCAAAGCCGTGCGGCCGGGGTGGGAACGGGCGAATTTGACAGCGGCCTGCACCTTGGGCAGCATGGAACCGGGCGCAAAATGTCCTTGGGATGCGTAGGCCTCCGCTTGGGTGGGGGTCAGGGAGGAGAGCCACTGTTCGTTCTCTTTGCCGAAGTTGATGGCCACCTTTTCGACAGCGGTGAGCATGATGAGCATATCCGCATCCAATAGCTCTGCCATCAGCTCCGAGGCGAAGTCCTTGTCGATGACAGCACCTACACCACGCAGGTGGTGATTGGCTTCCTCCACCACGGGAATTCCGCCGCCACCGCAGGCCACCACTACGGCACCGCCGTCGCTGAGAATTTTGATACAGGGCGCTTCCACGATGCTCACGGGCAGGGGGGAGGCCACATAACGCCGCCAGCCACGACCGGAGTCCTCACGCATGATATAGCCTGTTTTGGCGGCAACCGCTTTAGCTTCTTCCTCGCTGAGAAATTTACCGATGGGTTTGGTGGGGTTCTGGAAGGCTGGATCATCAGCACGGACAATGGTCTGGGTGATGAGGGTACAGACGGGTTTATGAATGTTCCGGCACAGCAGTTCCTCGCGTAGGGCCCCCTGCAGATCGTAACCGATGTAGGCCTCACTCATCGCACCGCAGACACTCAGAGGCGTGATCGCCTGCTGGGCGTCCTCATGGGTCAGAGCAGTCATGGCGTTGTTGATGATGCCTACCTGCGGCCCGTTGCCGTGGGTCACGATGACATCGTTTCCTTCTTCAATCAAATCCACAATCGCCTTGGCGGTAATGCGGACAGCACAGAACTGTTCCTTCAATGTGGTGCCCAGAGCGTTGCCGCCCAGGGCAATGACAATACGTTTGCTCATGGTGTCTTTACCTCAATTGTGTCAGTATTCAAGAAAGCAGGCCCGCAGGGAGGAGCACACGGCTGTACCGGAAAGCACGGAAAGGGCTGACGAGAACAAAGGGTGACATACTCCGCTGTGGGCCTGTCAGAGGGAAAATCAATGGCTCTTGCGATGTTCGTCGGAGGCATCCATCTCCAGCAGAGTGCGGGCAGGGTCCTTTACCTGCGAGAGGAAGATCATGGCGGCGATGATATAGGGCTTGAAGCTGGCCTGCTTATACAGAGGAACCATATAGCGGTCAAAAACAGAGGCATCGACCTCGCCCTCATTGCAGCTGACACCGGAAATGTCGGCGGGCAGACAGTGAAGGTAAAGTGCTTTACCGTCCTTTGTTTTAGCCATTTTTTCCTCGCTGCAAGTCCAATCTTTGTGTTGAGCATTCTGGGAGAGCAGCCGCTGCTCCAGTTCATCGATGCCCTTCTGGTCACCGGCTTGGTAGAGCTGGGTGCGCTCTTCCATGGCGGCAAAAGGAGCCCAACTTTTGGGATAGACCACGTCGGCATCGGCAAATGCTTCGTCCATGGAATTGGTTTTGGTGAAGGAACCGCCGTTCTTCGCAGCGTTTTCCCGGGCAATTTCTTCGACCTCGGGCATGACCTCGTACCCCTCGGGATGGGCCAGCACCACATCCATACCAAAGCGGGTAAACAGACCAATCACGCCTTGGGGAACGGACAGGGGTTTGCCATAGGAAGGGGAGTAGGCCCAGGTCATGGCCACCTTCTTGCCCTTCAGATTTTCTACGCCGCCGAAATGGTGGATCATGTGCAGCAGGTCTGCCATGCACTGGGTGGGATGGTCTACGTCGCACTGGAGATTGACCAGGGTAGGCCGCTGTTCCAGTACGCCGTCGTTGTAACCCTCTTCCAGAGCATCCATGAAGGTTTTCTGATATTTATGGCCTTCGCCGATGAACATATCGTCCCGGATGCCGATGACATCGGCCATGAAGGACACCATGTTGGCGGTTTCCCGCACGGTCTCGCCGTGCGCAATTTGCGATTTCTTTTCGTCCAGATCCTGTACCTCCAGTCCCAGCAGATTGCAGGCGGAGGCAAAGGAGAAGCGAGTGCGGGTAGAGTTATCACGGAAGATGGAGATGCCCAGCCCAGAGTCGAAGATCCGGGTGGACTTGTTGCGTTCCCGCAGATCACGAAGGGCATCGGCTACGGTAAAGACGGCTTCCAGTTCCTCGTCAGTTTTATCCCAAGTCCAGTAGAAGTCGTTCTTATACATATGATGGATATTTAGTTTTTCCAAATGACGCGCCAGTTCCACAGTCTTACTCATAATCTTGCTCTCCTTATTGATAAGATAGGGTTATCGAATGTCATTGTCCGTCAGACTCTGGCGGAATTGGGTAGCGCTTTCCCCCTTGCTACCGGGCTGATAGAGCATAGGAACGGCAGCATACAGAGCGGCACAAGTGACCAGATCCTGCTTCCAGGTGATTTCATTAGGCGCATGAGCCTGACTTTCTGCGCCGGGTCCGAAGCCGACACAAGGGATACCGTAGCGGCCTTGAATGGCCACGCCGTTGGTGGAGAAAGTCCACTTATCCGTGAGGGGGCGTCCCTCTCGGGACTTACGGGCCGTTTCGTCGGGCCACAGACGCTGCTCGCCCCATAGGGCATGGTGGGCATCCACCAGCGCTTTGACATGAGGGGCGTTTTCATGGTTGATCCAGGTGGGGAAGAAACATTCTGTTTCATAAACCGTGCCCGTCCAGGCAGGACGATCATACATATACATACGGACAGTCACATCCTTACCGTACTTTTTGACGTGGGGCAGATCCCGGATTTCCTGAAGGCAGGAGTCCCAGGTCTCGCCGGCCGTCATGCGGCGGTCTACGGAGATGGAGCAGCTGTCTGCCACGGCGCAGCGGGAGGGGGAGGTATAGAAAATCTGACTGGTGGTGCAGGTGCCCCGGCCCAGGAAACGGGCGTCCTCGAAATGCGTGGGATTATACTTGGGGTCCAGCATCTTTACGAGACCCTTGATCTCGGTGCTGTCGTCAGCGTCATTCTCATTCAGAGCACGGATGTCCTGCAAGATGTCCGCCATTTTGTAGATGGCATTGTCGCCACGCTCGGGCGCACTGCCGTGGCAGCTGACGCCCTTCACATCCACCCGGATCTCCATGCGGCCCCGGTGCCCCCGGTAGATGCCGCCGTCGGTGGGTTCGGTAGAAATGACGAACTCGGGGACGATGTGATCTTCATTATAGATGTACTGCCAGCACATACCGTCACAGTCCTCTTCCTGCACGGTGCCGACGACCATGATTTGATAGCCCTCGGGAATGAGGCCCAGATCTTTCATGATTTTGCCGCCGTAGGCTGCCGCGGCCATGCCGCCCTCCTGATCGGAACCGCCGCGGCCATAGATAATGTCGTCGGTCTCGTAGCCCCGGTAGGGATCGTGGGTCCAGTTGTCCCGGTTGCCGATGCCAACGGTGTCAATGTGAGAGTCGATGGCAATGATTTTCTCGCCCTCGCCCAGCCAGCCGATCACGTTGCCTAAGCCGTCGATTTCGACCCTGTCATAACCGAGAGACTCCAGCTCCTGTTTGATGCGGTGGATGACATCCGCCTCATGACAGGATTCTGAGGGAATGGCAATCATATCCCGCAAAAAACGGGCCATATCGTCCCGGTACCCTGCTGCGGCTTTTTTGATGGCTTCAAAATCCATAGTACACCTCCGTTATTATTTGCCTGTGCGTTACAGCGCTTCATTTGCCTTGATCTTACCCATATCATAACACACCACTTGTGGAAGTCAAACAAAAAATTAGCTCACCTAATAAAAATTTTTGTTTCACGCCAGGAATGCGTTGATTTCTTTTCAAAGTATGTTATGATGGGCATAGAATAGAAAAAAAGAGAGGGGGAGAGCGCTATGGAGAGCAGAAAACTGGCGCTTTTGAAACAATTGGCTGATGGTGTTGCTGCCCAGTTTGGAAACAGCTGCGAAGTGGTGATCCATGAAGTCAACAGCAGTTGTCCCGATCACTCCATCGTCTACATTGTCAATGGGCACGTCTCCGGACGGAAAGTAGGAGACGGGGCATCGCAGGTGGTTCTGGATCAGCTGATGGATCAAACACGCCAGCCGCAGGATCATCTGTGCTATCTGACCCGGACGGCGGACGGGAAAATTCTCAAATCTTCGTCTCTCTACATCCGTAATCGCAGCGGTATGGTGACAGGGATCTTTTCTATTAACTATGACATCAGCGGACTAATCATGCTGCAAAACAGCATCCGCGATATGATCGAACCTCGGGGAGAGGAACGGCAGGAGCCTGAAAATCTTATCAACATCAACGATGTGCTTGACGAGCTGATCGAGCAGTCGGTGGCCCTGGTGGGCAAGCCGGTGGCGATGATGAATAAAGAAGAGAAAGTACAGGCCATCCAGTTCCTCAATCGCAGCGGGGCCTTCCTGGTGACGAAGTCCAGCGATAAAGTGGCTAAATATTTTGGGATTTCCAAGTATACACTGTATTCATACATCGACTCAAACAAACAACAGGAGGATAAAAAATGATTGATCTGACTATCAACAAGACCGGCCTGGAACACAACATCCAGAAGGCAAAAGAGAACAACATTATCATTCCTACCTTTGCTCAGATGCAGAATCCAGAGCTGATTCCCGGGAAAATTCTGGACCGTCTGCAAAAGGCAGGCCTCTGGGATGTTGACCCCGTGAACCTGTTTCGTATTACCTGGCTCAATGAGGCCAAGGAGCAGGGCGGCCTGTTCCAAAAAGTGCCCAACTATGTCGAAATTCCCAGTGCTCTGTCTGGTGTGCCTTGCCGGATCATCGCCATGGCAGGCAAATGGTTCCCCACCGGCTGCCACAAGGTGGGTGCCTCCTTCGGCTGTCTGGCGCCCCGTCTGGTGACCGGTCAGTTTGACACAACATATCACCATGCGGTTTGGCCTTCCACTGGCAACTACTGCCGTGGTGGTGCGTTCAACTCCAAGCTGCTGGCCTGCGACAGTGTGGCGATCCTGCCGCAGGATATGTCCCGGGAGCGCTTTGAGTGGCTGCAGTCCATCGCCGGTCAGGTGATTGCCACCCCCGGCTGCGAGTCCAATGTGAAGGAGATCTTCGATAAGACCTGGGAACTGAAAAAAGACCCGACAATGATGATCTTCAATCAGTTCTCTGAGATGGGGAACCCGCTGTGGCACTATAATGTGACCGGCACTGCGCTGGCAACGCTGTTTGAGGCAGTGAAGAAGCCCGGTGACCAGTTTGTCGGTGCCTGCTTTACCTCCGGCTCTGCCGGAACCATGTCCGCCGGTGATTTGCTGAAGGAGCGCTATCCGCATCTGAAACTGGCTGTGGGTGAGGCGCTGCAGTGCCCCACCATTCTGGATAACGGCTTTGGCGGCCACCGCATCGAGGGCATCGGTGACAAGCACATTCCCTGGGTCCACAATGTGAAGAATACCGACATGGTTATCGACATCGACGATGAGGACAGTCAGCGGCTGCTTCGCCTGTTCAACACCACTGAGGGGCAGCAGTATCTGCGCGAGGAGCTGCATCTGGAGGAGGAAATGATCGAGAAGCTCACCTGGCTGGGCATCTCCGGCATTGCCAACGTGCTGTGCTGCATCAAGATGGCGAAATACTATGAGCTGGGCGAGCACGACGTGGTGGGAACCGTTCTGACGGACTCTGCCGTTATGTACCAGTCCCGTACCAGAGAGCTGAGCGAGATGTATGGCGAGTACACTCCGGTGGAGGCTGCCAAGGATCACGCTTTGCATATGCTGGGGCTGAAGACCGACCATATGCTGGAGCTGACATATCCCGAACGCAAGCGTGTCCACAACTTGAAGTATTACACATGGGTGGAGCAGCAGGGGATGAGCGTAGAGGACCTGAACGCCCAGTGGTACGATACAGAGCACACCTGGGATGCCGTCCATGCACAGGCCAAGGAGTTGGATGCCTTGATTGATGCTTTCAATGAGGAAACGGGCCTTCTCAAGTCCCTGTAAGTGTGATACATAGGGGCGGGACCTGGGTCCCGTCCCTTTTTCGGTTCACCGACACAATTGGTAAGAAAAGGAGAGATCCGATGAAAAATGTCAAATACGCCCAGTGCGTCCGCTGTGGCAAGGTGTATCAGGCGGTACCTGCTCTGACCAACTGCTCCTGCGGGGGGATTCTGGATATTGTCTATGACTACGACTACATTCAAACTGTATTGACAAAGGAGAAACTGGCGCGGCGTGATAAGCGCTCGATGTGGCGCTATCGTGAGCTGCTGCCCGTGGAGGAAACCACACCCGACACGCCCTTACGGGTCGGTTGGAGTCCTCTCTACGAGGAACCGCGTCTGGCGGAGATGCTGGGCATTCGCAAGTTATGGGTCAAGGACGATGGGCAGAATCCCACGGCCTCGCTGAAAGACCGGGCCAGTGCTATGGCGGTGGCAAAAGCCTGGGAGGCTGGCGCAAAAACCATCGCCTGTTCTTCCACTGGCAATGCAGCCTCCTCTCTGGCGGGTAATGCGGCGGCGGCGGGACTCAAGACCTATATCTTTGTACCGGAGCGGGCCCCGAAGGGGAAGGTGGCACAGCTGCAGATTTTTGGAGCCAATGTCATCAGCGTTAAGGGAAATTATGAGCAGACCTTCCAAATGTCTGCCGAAGCCATCGACAGATACGGCTGGTATAACCGCAATGCCGCCATCAATCCCTATCTGTCCGAGGGAAAGAAAACCGTGGCGTTGGAGATCGCAGAGCAGCTTGACTGGGAAATTCCCGATTATTTGGCAATCTCCGTAGGGGATGGCTGCACCATCGCCGGTGCATGGAAAGGATTCAAGGATCTTTATGCAATCGGGTTTATTGACAAGCTGCCGCGTTTGATCTCCGGTCAGTCGGAGGGATGCTATCCGCTGAATCGTGCCATCCAGACGGGCGAGCCGTGGCAGCCCATGGAGGAGAATACCATTGCGGATTCCATTGCCGTGGGAGTCCCCCGGAATGCAGACAAGGCCTTGATGGCGATTCGGGAGTCCAATGGTCTGGCAGTGAATGTCAGCGATGAGGAGATTTTGGCTGCCCAGCGTCTGCTGGGACGCACCTGCGGTATTTTCGGTGAGCCTGCCGGAGTTACCGGAGCAGCTGCATTGAAAAAGGCTTGTGAGCTGGGGCTGATTGAAAAGGATGCCAGTGTGGTATCGGTGGTTACCGGTAATGGATTGAAGGATGTGGCCAATGCCATTCGCTCTGCCGGGGAGCCACTGCACATCGAGCCGGATTTGCAGCTGATGGTGGAGGGATTTGCCCAGCGGGGGATCATGGTCGAGTAAAATATAAGCGCACAGGCGGGCATCTTTGGATGCCCGCCTGTTTTCACAGCAAAGGGATGGATTTAGGGAGAGGTATCCTGCGATGTGATGGCGGGAAAAACCTTGGTCGTGATCGTTTTGCCCAGCAAAATAGGCGGTGCAGCCATTGGCAGCACCGCCTATTCTTATTATATATGCTTTGAGGTTGCTTCTACGGGGACAATTTTGCCATCCGTTGCCAGAGGCACAGGTGTGACTGTGCGCTTGCCCAGATCGTTGATTTAGAGATTGCTTTTGGCACGAGGGAGATATTTGCCGTCACAGCCAGCCAACACCGCCCCGTGATCCACAGCCAGTTGACCGCGCAGCCAGACCTGAGAGATGCCGCCTTTCGTGACGAAGCCCTCGAACGGCGTATAACCCGCATGGCTGACCAGGTCTTCGGCGCAGAGCACATGATCGGCCAAAGGATCGTAGACCACGATGTCTGCATCGCTGCCAACCTGCAAAACACCCTTGCGGGGATAGAGACCATAAAGACGGGCGGGATTTTCGGCAAGTACCTTGCACATGGTTGCCAAAGAAATCCGCCGGGTATAGACACCGAAAGAATACAGCAGTTCTGCCCGTGTTTCCACACCGGGCAGGCCGCCGGGAATGCAGGTGAAATCCTCTCGTCCGCGAGCCTTTTGCTCCAATGTAAAGCTGCAGTGATCGGTAGACACAGTCTGGATATCACCACGGGTCAAGCCTTTCCAGAGAGCACGCTGATCCTCTGGTGTACGCAGGGGAGGCGCACAGACATAACCTGCGGCCGTGAGCCAGTCTGCGTGATGATAGGCACTGTTGTCCAGTAACAGATACTGCGGGCAGGTTTCTACATACACCGTCTGTCCTCGTTTGCGGGCCGCTGCCACCTCGCGCAGAGCCGCCTCTGTTGACAGGTGGACAATGATGACGGGGGCATTTGCTGCCTGGGCGATACGCAGCAGGCGAGCCACGGCCTCGGCTTCCAGAAAATCGGGACGGGTCTGGTAGTGTGAGGGAACGCCCATCTCACCGGCAGCTTTCTTTTCGGCAATCATAGCGGCGATGACATCGTTATTCTCACAATGAACGCCGCAGATGCCGCCTTTTTCTTTCAGCTTCTTCAGCACCCGATAAATCGTACCGTCATCCAGCAGCATGGCAGGGTAGGTCAAATACATTTTAAAAGAGGAGATACCAGCGGCGTACATATCATCAATCTCGGACTCGATGGTGTTGTTCCAGTCGTCGATGGTCATATGGAAGCCGTAGTCACAACAACAGCGCCCGTCCGCTTTGGCCTGCCAGCGCTGTAAGCCCTCATGAAGAGTCTGGCCCTTGTCAGGGCAGGCGAAGTCTATCACTGTGGTGGTGCCGCCCCGCAGAGCGGCCTGCGAACCGGAGGTGAAGTTATCGGCGGTGACTGTACCGGCGACCTCCAGGTCAAAGTGCGTATGGGCGTCGATAAAACCCGGCAGCAGCAATTTCCCGGTGACATCGATCATCCGGGCATCTACTGCGGTGATTTTGCGGGAAATGGCAATGATTTTTTCGCCTTCGATGAGTATATCAGCCCGTTTGGTACCATGTCCGGAGACAACGGTGCCGCCTTTCAAGAGCAGTTTCATAGTAGATCGATCCTCTCTGCAATAACGGATGGTGCTTTGTGTTTTTACCATCCCATAATAAAGTGATTATACCATAAAAAATGTAGAAATCTACTGCCAGATAGAGACTTGCCATTTCCACCAAAAATATAATCAGAAATTTTGCGATAATTCTCGGAAGAAGGACTTCCAATTTTTTGTGAAATTAGCTAAAATAAAAATATAAGAATGCGGTATAGCGTTCAAAAAATTGAAGGAGGACGAACAGAATGCGCAAAATTTTAGCAACTCTGCTTTCGCTGGTCATGGTTCTGAGCCTGTCAGTTCCGGCTGCCTGGGCAGAGGAACCGAAGAGCGACGACATTGTGATTCTTTATACCAATGACGTCCATTGCCACATTGATGGAGATGTGAGTTATCCGACGCTGGCTGGCCTGAAGAACCAGCTGAAGGAGCAGTACAACAATGTGCTGCTGCTGGATGCCGGCGACCATGCCCAGGGCACTGCCTATGGTTCCATGGACAAGGGCGAGACCGTGATTAAGCTGATGAATGCGGCTAAGTATGACGCAGCAACTCTGGGTAACCATGAGTTTGACTACGATCAGGAGGGCCGTATCAATATCACGGACAAGTGGGCAGAGTTCCCCTATGTATCCTGCAACTTCCACCATGAGAAGGACGGCGTCCGCGGTGAGAATGTGCTGGACAGCTATGTGATGTTCGATATGCACAACGGCAAGAAGCTGGCTGTTGTGGGTGTCACCACCCCCGAGAGCTTTACCAAGTCCACTCCTGCTTACTTCCAGGATGACAATGGTAATTATATCTATGGTATTTCCGGTGGCACGGATGGCAGCGAGCTGTACAAGGATGTACAGACAGCAATCGACGCTGCCAAGGCCGAGGGCGCTGACTATGTGATCGGCCTGGGCCACCTGGGCGTGGACAAGGCTTCCACTCCCTGGACCTCTGAGGACGTTATCGCCAACACCAGCGGCCTGACCGCTATGGTGGATGGCCACTCCCACACCGCTGTGGAGGGCAGAATGGTCAAGGATAAGGACGGCAACGATGTTATGCTGAGCCAGACCAAGTGCTATTTTGCCTACATCGGTAAGATGGTCATTGACGCTGAGACCGGTGCTATTACTACCCAGCTGCTGAGCAAGGATGATCTGGCTGATGTGACGCCCGATCCCGAAGTTGCTGCTCTGAACGATGCCTGGGTAGAGAAGATCACCACCCAGCTGGGCGAGAAGATCGGCCATACCGATCTGGTATTTGACAACTTCAACGAAGAGGGCCTGCGTCTGGTGCGCAGCCGCGAGACCAACACCGGCGACTTTGCTGCCGATGCACTGTACTACAAATTTGATCAGATGGGCGAGGACGTGGACGTTGCTCTGATGAACGGCGGCGGCGTGCGCAACACTGCCATCACCGGCGATCTGTCCTATCTGACCTGCAAGGAAATCCATACCTTTGGCAACGAGGCCTGCCTGATGACCGTGACCGGCCAGCAGCTGTTGGACGCTCTGGAGTGGGGAGCCCGCTCTGCCGCTGAGGATATTACGATGGAGTGCGGCGGTTTCCAGCAGGTTTCCGGCGTCCATTACAGTGTGGATACTACCGTGCCCAGCACCGTCCAGATGGACGAGAAGGGCGTCTGGACGGGCGGTCCTACCGGCGAGTATCGTGTGAAGAACGTAACGGTTTATGACAAGGAAACCAAGAGTTGGGAGCCTTTGGATCTGGCAGCTGATTACAACATTGCCGGTTACAACTACACCCTGCGTAATATGGGCGATGGTTTTGCCATGTTTGACGGTGCCCGTGTGGTACAGGACCGTGTGACGCTGGATTACATGATTCTGGCTGAGTATATCCGGGGATTTGAGAATGGTGAAGTCATGGCTGAGAACAGCCCTCTGAACGCTAAGTATGATAACTTCGGTGTCAACTATGCAAATGTGGCCAGCGATAGCCGTATCAGCATTTTGACCGAGAGCACCCCGGTGAATCCTGACAAGCCCGATGTCAAGCCGGACGAGAAGCCTGATGTCAAGCCCGATGAGAAACCCGACGTTAAGCCGGATGAAACGCCTGATGTCAAGCCCGATGAAAAGCCCATCGACAAGCCGGACGTCAAGCCTGAGACACCCGATGAGAAGCCTGCAACTCCCAATACGGGCGACAACGGCGTGATGATGTATGCCGGTCTGGGTGCACTGGCTGTGCTGGGTGCTGCTGCAATGCTGAGAAAGAAAAAGGAGCAGTGCTGACCCTCGTTAACAAGGGCACGTAGAACTTTTGATTACTGAAAAGAGAGTCGATAGGAGAGAGTGCCCCGGTACAGGGACAGTCAACATCGTCTAACGAATCAAACCAGGAGTTGGTCGTATTGCGACCAGCTCCTGGTTTTTT